>QWCK01002051.1_pt1 | contig 26854 bp, 26 predicted proteins | sample 1972571 | NCBI WGS metagenome assembly QWCK01 (sample SAMN09866710, study PRJNA288562) | Human gut metagenome isolate term2_stool, whole genome shotgun sequencing... | isolation source: gut | host: Homo sapiens | place: USA: California | reverse complement strand
TAACATCAACATTAACAACTATTACTTTCTTGCCTCTTTTTGTAACATCTGCATAGGCAATTATTTTTTCTGTATCCATGGCCGCAGAAATAAAATTCATATTTGAAGAAAGGGTTGCCGTCTTTTTACCATAAGAAATAGATGCAGAGCCAGCTATTGTATCTGCTAGTGAAAATATACATCCACCGTGAACACTTTTAATTGGGTTGAAATGTTCATCTCTTAGTATAATTTCTCCCTCAGCATGACCTTCGCTAATTTCTGTAGTATTTATTCCCAAAAAAATAGCATATTTATTTCTTTCATTACGGGCTTTTATTAATTTATCAAAATCTGTCATCTTTCCTCCTATTTATAAAAAGATCAACACTAGAATCTTCATTTTTTATTTCTAAATAATACTCATTATAATCAAAATCAAAATTTAAGTAGGCATCTGCCAAATCTGGATTTTTCAAAAAATGTAGACTGGCAAGTTTATTGCCAGCCTTACTTTGCCTAATTAAAATAGCATATGTTTTTGTTAATTGCAATTTAGACAAAGGATAAAAATCATTTTCTAAATAAATATTTAAAACTCGATTATCAATTTCTATAAAGTGATCTAAATCCACTTCATTTTCCCTGATGGGTCTGATTTCAAAATCACTTTCAATCAATAAGTTATTTATATTTGATTTATACATCATTTAACCCTATGGATAGAACCTCTTTTTACAGGGACATCTCTTCCTGTCATCTTGTAAATAGCATCTGATATATATGGCTGATGACCTATTAAAATATAATCACAGTCATCATCTAAGATATTTATTATTTTATCGTAGCCTGAGTTTCCAAAAGATAACTGGTCTAAGATTTCATAATCACAATCAAATATAGAAGAAAATATTTCCGCAGTTTGTCTTGCTCTTGTATATGGTGAGCAATAAACTTTAAAATTATCTGATTTAAATTTTTCTTTAAATTCTTTAAAGTTATCTTCTAATTCTTTTCTGCCTTCTAAGGTTAATTTTCTATCATAATCACTTGTTATTAAATCTTCTGATTTACCATGTCTAATTAAATATATCATTTTCTTAAATTATAAAATCCTTTTAATCCTACAAATTCAGCGTTATTTCCTAATTGATCTTCTATTCTTAATAGTTGATTGTACTTTGCAATTCTTTCAGATCTAGCTGGAGCACCAGTTTTTATAAAACCTGCATTTGTTGCAACTGCAAGGTCTGCTATTGTAGAATCTTCTGTTTCTCCAGACCTATGAGAAATAACTGCTGTCATATTATTTTGTCTTGCTAAATTTATTGCATCTAGAGTTTCTGTAAGTGTTCCAATTTGGTTAAGTTTTATTAAAATTGAATTTGCAGATCTTTCTTCAATTCCTTTTTGAAGTCTTTTTGTATTTGTTACAAATAAGTCATCTCCAACTAATTGAATCTTATCTCCTAGTTTAAGATTTAACAATCTCCAACCTTCCCAATCATCTTCATCAAGTCCGTCTTCTATTGAATAGATTGGATATTTTTCGCTAAGTTCATAATAATATTCAATTAAAGCCTTTGAATCAAATATTTTGTTTTCGCCCTTCATAAAGTATTCTCCATCTTTATACATTTCTGATGCAGCTACATCAAGAGCAAGAACTATATCTTTTCCTGGCTTATAACCAGCTCTTTCTATTGCTTCTACTATTACATCTAAAGCTTCTGCATTTGATCTTAAGTTTGGAGCAAATCCACCTTCATCACCAACACCAGTTGATAAAGAAAGTCCTTTTAATACTTCTTTTAGCTTATGGTAAACTACTGCTCCCATTTCTAATGCTTCTTCAAAATTAGCTGCTCCAACTGGCATAATCATAAATTCTTGTATATCAACATTGTTATCAGCATGTTCTCCACCGTTTAATATGTTCATCATTGGAACTGGTAAAACTTTTGAATTTACTCCGCCAATATATTGGTAAAGTGGCATGTTTAATTCATCAGCTGCAGCTCTTGCTACTGCTAAAGAAACACCTAGTATAGCATTTGCCCCAAGTTTTGATTTATTTTCTGTTCCGTCTAATTCCATAAGATATTTATCAATTGCAACTTGGTCCAGGCAATCAAAGTAAACTAAATTTTCTGCAATTTTTGAATTTACATTTTCCACTGCTTTTTTAACACTCTTACCAAGATATCTTTTTCCACCATCTCTTAGCTCAACTGCTTCATAAGCACCTGTTGATGCTCCACTTGGAACTATTGCTCTTCCAAATCCACCATTTTCTGTTCTTACTTCTACTTCTACAGTTGGGTTTCCTCTTGAATCAAGGACTTCTCTTGCATAAACATCGTTAATAAAACTCATAATTTACTCCTTTATTAATAATGATTTGCCAGTCATTTCTTCTGGCTTAGTAATATCTAATAAATCTAAAATTGTTGGCGAAATATCGCATAAGGCACCATCTCTGATTTTTGCATCTTTTATTCCATATAAATATACTGGAACTGGATTTGTTGTGTGGCTTGTAACAGTTTCACCTGTATCTGTTAGCATTTCTTCGCAATTTCCATGATCAGCTGTTACAATTGCAGCTCCGTGAACTTTTTCTATTTCTTTTAAAATTCTACCTAAACACTCATCTACTGTCTCAACTGCTTTTACCGCTGCATCTATTTTTCCAGTATGACCAACCATATCAGGATTAGCAAAATTTAATATTATGCAATCATATTTATTGGATGCAATTCTTTTTACTAATTCATCTGTAACTTCTATGGCACTCATCTCTGGTTTAAGATCATAAGTTGCTACATGAGGTGATGGAATAAGAACTCTATCTTCTCCATCGTATGGGTCTTCTCTTCCTCCATTGAAGAAAAATGTTACATGGGCATATTTTTCTGTTTCTGCAATTCTTAATTGTTTTTTATTGTTTTTTGCAAGAATTTCTCCCAAGGTATTATTTGGTCTTTCTTCTTTAAAAGCAACATGGGTGTGTGGGATAGTTTTATCATATTCGGTCATAGTTGCCATATGAATGTCGAGTAACTTTCTTTCAAATCCATCAAAGTTTTCATCTGTAAATGCTCTTACAATTTGTCTTGCCCTATCTGGTCTAAAGTTGAAGAAAATTATACTGTCTCCATCTTTTATATTTGCAAGTGCTTTGCCATCTCTTTCTATATAGCTAGGTTCAACAAATTCGTCATAAACTTTTTTATCATAACTTGCTTTTATCAAGTCATGGCTAGACTTATAACCTTCTTTAGAATTTCCAGTTACACAATCATAGTAAAGTTTTGTCCTGTCCCATCTTTTATCCCTATCCATGGCATAGTATCTTCCACTTATACTAGAAATTTTACCTAGACCGATTTTTTCTAAATTTTCTTCAAGTTCTTTTATATCTGCTAGACCACTATCTGGTGCTACATCTCTTCCGTCTAAAATCGCATCTATATATACATTTTCTAGTCCTTGTTTTTTTGCCATTTCTACCAAGGCTAAAAGATGGTCCATATGAGAGTGGACTCCTCCCTTGGAAACAAGTCCCATAATGTGAAGGTTAGACTTATTTTTCTTTACATTTTCCATGGCATCTATAAATACTTGGTTTTTAAAAAATTCCCCGTCTTTTATTGATCCACTTATCTTAGTTAAGTCTTGAAATATTATTCTTCCTGCACCTATATTTAAATGTCCAACTTCAGAATTTCCCATTTGACCTTCTGGTAGTCCAACTGCTTCTCCTGATGTCAAAAGTTTAGCATTTGGCCAATTATTTTTTAAATTATCTAGATTTGGAGTCTTTGCAAAATTTAAAGTATTTCCCTCATAATCTTTGCCGATTCCATATCCATCTAATATTGTTAATATTACAGGTCTCATCTTATACCTCATAATTTATTATATCTAAAAATTTCTTGCTATCTAAAGATGCTCCACCTACTAAGGCTCCATCTATATTTTCTTTTTCTAATAATTCTTTTGCATTTTCAGGTTTTACTGATCCACCGTATAAAATCCTAGTTTTTTCTGCAAACTCTTGTCCATAAAGACTTGCAAGTTGGTCTCTTATGAATTTACACATTTTTTCTGCATCTTTTGGATCACAAGTTTTTCCTGTTCCTATAGCCCAAATTGGTTCGTAGGCAATTATTAATTGTCCTACTTTTGCTTCAATTTTATCTAGACCTTTAAGGATTTGTTCTCTTACAAAGTCTTCGTGTTTAGCTTCTTCTCTTATGTCTTCGCTTTCGCCTAGGCATAAAACAACTCTTAAACCATTTTCCAATCCTTGTTTTACTTTTGTATTTATAACCTGATCATTTTCAGAAAATATAGTTCTTCTTTCTGAATGCCCAACAAGTACACTATCAACTCCAAGAGCCTTAAGCATTTTTGCTGATACTTCTCCAGTATAGGCTCCGTCATCATATTGACAAAGGTTTTGTGCTCCTAGTCTTATATCTGTATCTTTTAATTCTTCTTCTGCTAATTGCAAAGATACATAGGGTGGAAATATTATTACTTCCTTATCTTTATCAAATTCACTATTTTTTATATTTTCAATTAGCTGCCTAGATTCATTAATATCTAAGTTCATTTTCCAATTTCCAGCTATAATTTTTTTTCGCAAATTATGCCTCCTCTATACATTCAATACCAGGGAGTTTTTTGCCTTCTATAAGTTCTAGACTTGCTCCACCACCTGTTGATATGTGGGAAATTTTATCTTCATAGCCAGATTTTTCAACAGCAGACGCAGAATCTCCTCCACCAATTACAGTTAAAGCTTGGTCTAGATTTGCTAATATTTCTGCTATTGCAAATGTTCCCTTAGAAAAGTCTTTAAGTTCAAAGACTCCTGCAGGTCCATTCCAAATAACAGTGCGTGCATCTTTTAGTTCTTCTTTGATTTCTTTTATAGTTTCATCGCCTATGTCTAATCCCATTAAGTCATCTGGAATTTCCTTGCAGCTGACAACTTTTCTTGGATATCCATCTTTCATTTCTGGAGCAACAAGTGTATCTACTGGTAGTATTAATTTTACATTCTTTTCTTTTGCTTGGTCTAAAATTGATTTTGCAAGATCTAATTTATCTTCCTCAACAAAAGATTTTCCAACGCTATATCCCATAGACTTATAAAAAGTATATGCCATGGCTCCTACTATAATTAATTTATCTACCTTGTCGAATAAATTTTCAATAACTCCAATTTTATCTGAAACTTTTACTCCACCCATAATAATTACAAATGGTCTCTTAGGATTGTTTAAAGCTTCGCTAAAGTATTTTATTTCCTTTTCAATTAAAAATCCTACTCCAGATGGCAAGAAGGATGCTACTCCAACATTTGATGCGTGAGCTCTGTGAGTTGTTCCGAAGGCATCGCTTATAAAGATATCGCAGGCACTTGCAAGTTTTTTAGAAAATTCTTGGTCGTTTTTCTTTTCTCCTGGATTAAATCTTGTGTTTTCAAGCATAACAACTTGTCCAGCTTTAACTTTTTTTATTTCTTCTATAATTTCATCTGAAATTACTTCTTTATCTGCGAGCAGTTTTACTTCTTGGTCTAATAATTCTGATATTCTTTTTGCTACTGGCTTTAGGCTAAGATTTTCATCATATACTCCCTTAGGTCTGCCAAGATGGGATAATAAAACTACAGATCCACCTTGGTCTAGTATATATTTTATGCTTGGTAAGCTTTTTCTAATTCTTGCATCATTTGTTATTTCTTTATTGTCTAAAGGTACATTAAGATCCGCTCTTAATAAAACTCTTTTATTTTTAAAATCAAAATCTTTTAGTGTTTTTTTCATCTTTTCCTCCAAGAAAATAAGCGAAAACCCTTAGGCTTTCGCTTTTATCTTATAGATTTTCAGCAACTAGTTTTGTTAAATCTATAACTCTTTGAGTATATCCCCATTCATTGTCATACCAAGCTATACATTTTACTAGTCTATCCTTAACAAGGGTTAGTTTAGAATCAAATATACATGAATATTCGTTTTGAATTATGTCTGAGCTTACTATTTCATCTTCTGTATATTCTATGATTCCCTTTAATTGATTTTCTGATGCTTTTTTAACAGCTTCATTGATTTCTTCTTTTGTAACATCTTTTGAAACTTCATAAGTTACATCTACTAATGAACCTGTTGGAACTGGAACTCTAACAGCCATACCTGTTAATATTCCATCAACTTCAGGAATTACTTGTCCTACAGCTTTTGCTGCTCCTGTTGTAGTAGGAACAATATTTTCTGCTGCTGCCCTTGCACGTCTTAAATCTTTTTTGTGGACTGAGTCGTGTATGTTTTGATCGTTTGTGTAAGCATGGATTGTTGTCATTAATCCTCTTTCGATACCAAAGTTATCTAAAATTACCTTTGTTAGAGGTGCTAAACAGTTTGTAGTACATGATGCCGATGATAAGATTTGATCTTTGTCTTTATCATAAGTGTCATCATTTACGCCCATAACTATTGTATTATCAACGCCCTTGCCTGGAGCTGTTATAATAACTTTTTTTGCACCAGCCTTTATATGGCCCATAACTTTTTCTTTTTCTCTAAAAGCTCCTGTTGATTCAATTACTATATCAACTCCGTGAGCTTTCCAATCCATTTCTTCTGGTTGTTTACTTTCAAGAACTGTGATTTTTTTACCGTCTATTGTAAATCCGTCATCTACTATTTCAACTTTGCCTGGGAATTTTCTGTATATAGTGTCGTATTTGAATAAGTGAATACGATCTTCCATTGTTTCTTCTTTTCTTCTTACTATAACGTGTGTTATTTCAAATCCTGGATTATCCATTAAAGCCCAAGATCTTAAAAAATCTCTACCTATTCTTCCAAAACCCATTATTCCTACTTTAACTGACATACTTACCTCCTAGTATTTAATATGCAATTTGCAGCGCTCTCATCTATAACAAGTACCATATCTTTTCTTAGATTAGATATTGAAACTATTGCTTCAGCTTTTTCTACTCCTCCACAAACCCCAATTACAATTGGTATTTTTAAAAAGTCTTGTAGAGATATTCCTGAGCTTGGTGCAACATAGATTTCTTTACCTTCTTTATCAAAGTAGTGACCAATCACTTCAGATACAGCACCCTGATCTAAAATCTCTTTTGTTTTTTCCTTGTCTATGCCTTTTCTTTCTAGCATTTCATCTGCTCTTCCTACACCAAAAATTAGTAGGTCTAGATGTTTTAGCATTTGATAAGTTTCTGAAACTTCTTCATTTTCAAGCAGCATATTCATAGCTTCATCGCTTACTGTATCTGGGACTGGAAATAATTTGTATTCACAGTGTAATTTATCAGCAATAATTGCAGCTATTGAATTTGATTGATACTCTACAACACTTCCCAAAGATCCTCTTGCTGGTATAACTGTTATATCAAGATCTCTTTTGCTTTCACTAAGTTTATCTGCTATTGAACGAAGAGTTTTTCCCCCAGTAATTCCCATCAAGTCTCCTTCGCATATGCTAAGGTTAATAAGTCTTGCTGTTGCTGCTGCTAGATTATAAAAAGCATAATCTCCCTTTGAATAGTCTCCCTTAACAACTATAACCTCTTCTATTCCAAGAAGTGATGTAACTTTTGCCCCAAGTTCTTTAAGATTGTTAAGGTCCCTATATGTGTCATTAAATCTTTTTAAATTAACTCTAGCTTTTTTATTTACACTAATCATGGATGAATTAACTTCTATCAAGCCAATATCCTTTAGTTTTGTAATTTCATAGTTAATTGTTTCTTTTGAGATATTTAGTTTTTCTGCAAGTTCTTCTTCTGTTATAGTTCCAGTCCTATTTAAATATTCTAGAATTTCGTATCTTCTTACAAAGATTTCTCTAAATTCTGGAACAAAGGAACTTAAAAGTTCAACATTCATATAAGACCTCCCTTAATTCATCCAAATACATTTATTTTGGCTAAAATTAGCTATTACTCACTAGATAATTTTACTATATGATTGACTTTTAAGCAATTTAAAAGAATTATTTAATTATTTCTTGTCTTGCTTGTTCAAGTCTTCTTAGTAATTCATTCTTACCTAGGATTATCATAATATTTGATAGTTCTGGTCCATGAACATTTCCTGTTAATGCAGCTCTTACAGGCATGTAAAGATTCTTTCCTTTAACTCCTGTATCTTTTTGAACTCTTTTCATTACAGTTTTTGCAAATTCTTCGTCCACTTCTTCTACTTGAACTAGTTCTTTTTCTAGGCTTGTTATTAATTTTTCTGTGTTTTCGCCTTTTAATTGCTCAATTGCATCTGCTTCTTCGACTTTTAAATCTCCAAATAAGAAGCTTACTTTTTCAGGCAATTCATTTACTGTATCAAGTGAGTCTAAAACAGTTTCAACAAGATATTTATATTTAGTCCAGTCTTTAGCTATCTCATCTTTTGTCATAAGACCTGATTCTATCATTGCTGGTTCAGTAAGTTCTGCAATTTTTTCAAGTGGATATTGTTTTATATAGTGAGCATTGACCCAATTTAATTTTTCTATATCAAATATTCCGCCGCTTTTTCCTACTCTATCGAAGGAGAATTTTTCTACCATTTCATCAAGTGATAGTATTTCTTCTCCGTCTTCTGGAGACCAACCAACAAGTGCTAGATAATTTATTAAAGCTTCTGGTAAATATCCTTTTGATCTAAAGTCTTCGACAGAAACATCGCCTTCTCTTTTTGAAAGTTTTTTTCTATTTTTATTTAATACTGTTGGTAGGTGGACAAATTTTGGAGCTTCCCATCCAAATGCTTGATATAGGTAAACATGTTTTGGAGTTGATGGAAGCCATTCTTCTCCCCTAACTACATGAGTTATTCCCATTAAATGATCATCAACAACTACTGCAAGATGGTAAGTTGGAAAACCATCAGATTTAACTAAAACTTGGTCGTCCATTTCATCTGTATTTATAGTTACTTTTCCTCTTACTGCATCATCAAATGTTATGTCTTGATTTCTAGGAAGTTTTAACCTAATAACATATTCTTCCCCAGCTTCTATTCTTCTTTTTACTTCTTCTTTAGAAAGACCTCTACAAAATCCATCATATTTTGGAACTTGTCCTTTTATTCTTTGTTCTTCTCTTAGATTATCTAGTCTTTCTTTTGAACAGAAGCAGTAGTAAGCCTTGTCGTTTTCAATTAGAGTATCTACATATTTTCTATATAAGTCTAATCTGTTTGATTGTATATAAGGACCATGTTCTCCTTTTTCAATTATATTTCCATCTTCAACAAATACACCCTCATCATGACCAATTCCTGACCATTCAAGTGCATCTATTAAGTTTTCAATTGCTCCTTCTACAAATCTTGATCTATCTGTATCTTCTATTCTAAGGATAAATTTCCCTTTATTTTTTTTAGCAAATAAATAATTGTAAAGTGCAGTTCTAAGCCCACCTATATGCAAAAATCCAGTTGGACTTGGTGCAAATCTTACTCTAACTTCTCCCATGTTTCCTCCTTAAAGTTCACTAACGATTCTTTCATAAAAACTTATTATTAAACTAGCTACTAAAACTAGTATTCCTGAAAAAGTATACAATTGCTTAATATAAAAATATGTGGCAAATGACAACAAAAATAATAAGATAATTATCTTAAGCAATAAAAGATTCTTATAAGTTTTCTTTTTATAATCATCTAATTTTCTAAAGGCTAAGTCTATAAATAAGTTATTGGCATTTGCAAGATAGGATATATAACCAAATAAGTCCATAAAAAAGACTAAACTGGCAAGAATTAAAAATATAAGTATCAAAAACATATCTAATCTCCATTAAGCAATCTATCAAATTAATTTTATACTTTAATCGTTTAATTTTCAATGATATTAGCTATAATAAACTTTTGTAATTATTTCTAACATACAAAAAAAGACCTGAATTAATTCAGGTCCTTTTTCTTTGTAGCACAACAAGAGTTTTTGTTGTGACATGCTTGACAATAGTCACAGCCTTTAGCTTTTCTTGTATGCTTTATTGAAAAATATATAACAACTAATAATAAAAGTAAGGTTATTATTGTAGGAATATTCATCATCTAACTCCTTCATGACTAACTTGTAATTTATTATCTTCTTTTTTTGCTGGTCTAAGAATTAAGTATAGATATATTGCCAATATTACTAGAGCAACTGCTGTTCCAGCATTAAAAGCTTGTTTATCTATTAAAACTCTTGAGAATTGGTAGATCATAAGAGCTACTGTATAAGAAAATACCATTTGGTAGCCTATTGCAAATCTAAACCATTTTTTATCTCCCATTTCTTCTTTCATTGCACCAAGTGCTGCAAAGCAAGGTAGAGTTAATTGGTTGAAGAACATGAATGATAAGATAGATGCTGTTGTAAATTTAGAAGTTATTAAAGCGTTTAAGCTAGCATCTCCAGCAGCAACTTCTCCAAGTCCTGCAACTACTCCATAAGTTGAAACTACAACTTCCTTAGCTACAAGTCCTAGTAAAGTAGCAACTGTTGCCATCCAATCTCCAAATCCAAGTGGTGCAAATATAAATGATAATTTTGTACCAATATAAGATAGGATTGAGTGAGTTGAAGCATTTTCAAATTCCATAAATTCTCCATAAATAGAAATATTTGATAGAACCCAAACTACAACTGTACATAAAAGAATAATTGTACCAGCTTTTATAACAAAGGCTTTACCTCTGTTGTAAGTTGCTTTTAAAACATTTCTCATACTTGGAAAATGATATTCTGGAAGTTCCATAACAAATGGAGCAGGATCACCACTAAAGATTTTTGTTTTCTTTAATATTAAACCAGAAACTACAACTGCAGCAATTCCACCAAAATACCAAACTGTTGAATACCACCAAACTCCAGCAAACATAGCTGCAAACATGGCGATTATATCTGTTTTTGCTCCGCAAGGCATAAAGGATGCAACTATTATTGTCATTCTTCTATCCTTGTCGTTTTCTATTGTTCTTGTTCCCATGATTCCCGGTACAGAACAACCTGTTCCTATCAAAATAGGAATAAAGCTCTTACCAGATAAACCAAATCTTCTAAATACTCTATCTAATATAAAGGCAATTCTTGCCATGTAGCCAACATCTTCTAGAATTGAAATTAAGAAGAATAGACAAACTATTACAGGCAAAAATCCAAGCACTGCTCCAACACCGCCAATAATACCATCAGATATTAAGCTTGTTAAAGCATCTGAAACACCCATAGAAGATAAAAATCCACCAACAGCTTCTGGAACCCTTTCTCCTAAAAGTTCATCAGCCCAAAAATCATTTATTGGACCACCAACAATGCGAATTGAAATATAATAAACAGCTGACATAATTACTGCAAATATAGGAAGGGCAAGAAGTCTATTAGTTACAACTTTATCGATTCTATCACTTGTTGAAAGGCCACTTCTTCCTTTTTTTACTGATTTACTTGTGATGTCAGTTACAAAATTATATCTTTGGTCTGTTATAATACTTTCGCTGTCATCATCAAATTCTTCTTCTGCCTTATCGATAATTGAATTGATTTTAGCAAATTCGTCTTCGCTAACAAAAATCTCATCTCTTATCTTTTCGTCTCTTTCAAAAAGTTTTACTGCTAGCCATCTTTTAGCTGGATTTTCTTTTAGTGAATCTACACTAGAAATTATTTCTTCTATATAATTTACAACATTTTCTGAAAAACTCTTCATGCTCTTATTTTCGTAAGATTTTTCAGCTAATTGCTTAGTTGTTTCTATCAACTCATCAAGATTTTCATTTCTTAGTGCTGATATCTCTACAATTTTGCAGCCAAGTTCTTCTTCTATCTTTTTAGTATCAATTTGGTCCTTATTTTTTCTAACAACATCCATCATGTTAAAAGCTAAAATTAAAGGAATTCCAATTTCTGAAAGCTGAGTTGCAAGATATAAGTTTCTTTCTATATTAGATGCATCAATAACATCTATAACCACATCTGGTTTTTCGTTTATTAAATAATCTCTTGATACAACTTCTTCCAATGTATAAGGAGATAAAGAATATATACCAGGTAGATCAGTAAATTTTATATTTTTATCTTCTTTATATTGTCCTGTTTTCTTCTCAACTGTAACACCAGGCCAGTTACCAACGTATTGGTAAGATCCTGTTAAATTATTAAATAAAGTGGTTTTACCACTGTTTGGATTACCAATTAATGCAACTGTAATATCCATAATTTACCTCCTATTTTATTATTTCTTCAATTTCTATAAGTTCTGCATCATTTCTTCTTATAGATAATTCATAATTTCTCACATTGATTTGTACTGGATCGCCAAGAGGGGCAACTTTTCTTATGTATATTTCAGCTCCCTTAGTAATACCCATGTCCATAATTCTTCTTTTGTAGGCACCTTGACCATTAATCTTTGAGATTTTATAGTAGTGGCCTACTTTTGCCTCTTTCAAACTCATTTTTTAAATCCCCCCAACAATAATAGCCGACGCTATATCGTGTCCTATTGCAACTCTGGAATCTTTGACTTTTACAATCAAATTTCCACTGTTTTCACTAACAACACTAATAATAGCACCCTCAACAAATCCTAAATTTTCAAGATGTCTATATTGATTTAAATTATTAAGCTTATTTTGTTTTATCTTGGTGATTCTAAAGTCTGTGTTTTTCGGAATCATTAATAAATTCATCTTCCTCAACTCCTAACATGAAATATAGCAAAATTCTATCAATATCGAAGTCCTAAATATTTAAAGTAATTGTTTCTAATTGATAATAATATGTACTTGATAACACAAGTCTTTTGATAATCAGCATCGATATTATAACACACTTTTTTTCCAAATTAAAATATTCCCAAATAAAATTAAGTATTTTCTGTATTTTTCATATTATTCCTGTTTGCATATTAAAATTTAAAACATTTATAATAAAAAATTTTGCTTTAAGATACTTTTAATAATTTTAAATTAAATCTATCAAACAAATTAATTGCTTTATTTTTATAAATTTGCATAAAAAAAGCACCCGTTTCCAGGTGCTAATATGTAACCATGAACCCATAATCGAATTACGTTCATATACGGTACCCAAATAGTTAACTCAAATAAGGCACTCCCGCGGCACAGCTAGTCACCTACTTAGTGCTGCTTCCGTCAAGACCTGACACGGTTCGCAGGGCTATCTTGCGCAGGACCCTATTATCAACATCACTTTTTTGGGGCAGTCTATACAAACAACAACCCTCATATGGGAATTCGACCCTGCTATAGCGAATCGCAGGTTACAAGGCATCGCTAATTCCCCGTCTATCATGGCAATGGCGGAGAGAGAGGGATTTGAACCCTCGATACGATATTATCGTATACCCGCTTTCCAGGCGGGCCCCTTCAGCCTCTCGGACATCTCTCCAAGCTTAGAATATAATTCTAACTTGTAATCTAGACTTTGTCAAGAATCTATGATTTTACTGCAAATAAAGAGATAAATAAATTAAAAATAAATAGAAAATTTTAAAATTTTTTCTAAATGATGTAAAATATTAATTAAGAGTATTTTCTTAAGGAGTGAGGTTTTGAATACAAAACAAAAGATATTAAAGTATCTGGAAGAAAATAGGGATGATTTTATATCCGGTGAAGATATGGCTAAAAAACTCAATATATCTAGAACTGCGATTTGGAAAGGGGTTAATTCTCTAAGAGATCAAGGCTTTGTAATAAACAGTTCCACCAACAAGGGTTACCAGATTGATAAAGATTGTGATAAAATTTCTGAATTTGGCATAAAACATAATTTATCAGATGAGTTAAAGGAAAAAGATATAGATATTATCTATTATGATTCTATAGATTCGACTAATACAGAAATGAAAAGAAGGCTCTATTCTGAAAAATTAAATAATTACACTGTGATAGTTGCCGATGAACAAACTGGAGGACGTGGCAGACGCGGCAGAGACTTTATTTCTCCTAAGGGGTCTGGAATTTATTTTTCAATTGTCTTATTCCCAGAAGATAATTTTGATATGAGTTCGTTTGACCTTGTAACTGTTAGAGCAGCAGTTGCTGTTGCAAAATCAATTAATGAAATCACTGATAAAGAGGCAAAAATCAAATGGGTCAATGATGTCTTTGTTGATGGAAAAAAAGTTTGTGGAATTTTATCAGAAGCCGATTCTGATTTTGAAAATAGACATATAAAATCTATAATAGTTGGAATTGGAATTAATTTTTCTACCAAAGAAGAAAATTTTGGTGAATTGAAAAACAAGGCTGGATCTATCAATCCTAAGGGTGTTTTAAGAAGTGAATTGTGTGCAAAAATAATCAGTAATTTTTACGACATCTACTATCATCAATCAAAAGAAAGTGTCCTAGATTATTACACTAAGTATTCGAATGTTATAAATCAGGAAGTTGAATTTGAATTAAATTCTAAAAAGTACAGTGGTATAGCTGAAAAATTTGATGAAAAAGGAAATCTAATTGTTAAATTAGATGATTCTAATAAAATGACCTTGTCTAGTGGCGAGATTTCAATTAGAGGAGACTTTTATAGATAAAAAATAAGGAGAACAGTTTCGGACTGCCCTCCTTATTTTATATTGGGAAGAAAAAAAGATAATTGAGTAATATTAACAACATAGTGGAAATATTAACAACTTAATAATAACACAGCTTCCATAGTTTTGCAATCGTTTTCTAAAAGTTTATAAAAGAAGCTTTTATTGATTGCAAGCTTCTATACATGAGACTTTGGCTGCATTTATAAGGATTTTTTAATAAAATCTTTTAAAATAATTTTTATCTCTTTAGTCATCTATTCTATATTTATATTACTTACCATATTTTTAATAATAGGGCAGAAATATCGTCTTTTTGTTCGCCCATTGTAAATTCATAGAGTTTTTTGTTTAGCTCATCAATTTCTCCGTCATCATTATTTAGTAAGATATCTATAACCCTATTAATTCCGTAGGCTTCCTCCTTAAAATTTTTTGAGTCTACTACTCCATCTGTCATAAATAGTAATTTATCTGTTATCCTAAGATCTGTTTCATATTCTTGGTAGGATTCATTATTTAAAAATTTTGTAATTGGAAATCCTTCTGCCTCAAGAACTTTTGCTTGACCATTTGATACTAAAATTGGTGTTGGAAAATGACCTGCATTTGAATAAGTAAATTTTGAAGCTTTCTTATTGTAAACTCCATAGAAAAAAGTAAAGTAATTATCTATATCTAAGTCTAGTTTTACAAACTTCTCCTGTAGATAGGAAAGTGTGTCTGCTGGGTGGATCAAGACTTCAAAAGGTACGTCTCTGAGTACAAATTTAATAAACATGGTTAGCATAGAAGATGCAAATCCATGTCCCACACAATCTGATATATAAACTCCAAAATTTTCTTCATCTATTTTGAAGATATCAAAAATATCTCCACTAAGAACACTTGATGGTCTGTAAATATACTCTACCTTTAAATTCTCAATAAATCCATTTTTAGGTAATAGGGAATTTTGAATTTTTTTAGCTTGAGCCATTTCTATAGAAAGCTTTTTATTTTTATCTATAATTTCACTAATAAGTCTATGCTCGTTACTAGTGTTTCTAAAAACTTCTACTGCTCCAAATATTCTTCCATCTAGGTTCTTTATAGGAGAGCATTTTACAGAATAGTATATACCGTCTATATATTCTTCTCTTTGAATAACTTCTCCTGTTTGAATGGTTCTATTTGCTATGTTTGTAGATAAATTAAAATCATCTATCTTACAAACCAAGGTTTTCTTGTCATAACCTAGCTGCTCTTCCATGGCATTGTTTACAAAAATCACCCTGCCATCAGCATCTATGACTCTAACTAGATCAGCAATAGCATCTAAAATCTGATAATTAAGTTTTGATTTATTAAATATCATATCCTTATATTTAGATCCCATTCTTCCACCTCTGTTCAATTATTATATCATATTAAACTATTAAATGATATTCTATTTTGGCATAGGTCCATGATACTGGTAGTAGTAGGTCTTAATCCTACCGTTGTATAGTTTTCTATTTCTGTTAGATTTTTTGCCGAAGTTTTTCTCAAACTTTTCATCAGCAGATATGGCAAATAAGGACCAAGTTGGATTTTCCTTATAAAGTTTTCCAAGTTCTTTTTCTAATTCTGCCAAATCGTCTCCGCCAATTCTCACTCCGTATGGTGGATTTGTAACAATGACTCCGTAATCTCCAGCAAGATCTAAATCTCTTATATCTTTTACAAAAAATTTAATATCATTTTCTAGTCCTAAAATTTCTGCATTGCTTTTTGCTATTTCAATAGCTTGTCTTGAAATATCTGTTCCATAAATTTCAAGTTCCTTATCATAATCTATTTCTTGATAGCACTTAACTTTTTCTTCTTTCATTATTTCCTTGTCCATAAAAATAAATTCTTCAAAGTCAAATTTTCTAGAAAGTCCTGGTGCTATATTTTTGCCTATCATGGCAGCTTCAATTGCTAGAGTTCCTGATCCGCAAAATGGATCCCAAAATACTCTGGAATCATTCCAAAATGAAAGCTGGATAAGCCCTGCTGCTAGGGTTTCAGATATTGGCGCCTTGTAGGATGCAGCCCTGTATCCTCTTTTGTGAAGTCCTGATCCTGATGTATCTAGTAAAATTCTAGCGACATCTTTATATAAAATGACTTCTAATTTATATCTTTCTTTAGATTTTTCAAAATAATCTATTTTATAAGTTTTTTGTAATTTTTTTATAATTGCTTTTTCTGTTATTCTTTGGCAATCAGATACTGAAAAAAGTTTTGACTTTGCTGATCTTCCTTGAACAATAAAATTTCCTTCTTCTGAAATTATATCTTCCCAATCAATCGCATATACATTATCAAAAAGTTCTTCAAAACTAAGAGCTTCAAAACTCGCTATTTCTATAAAAACTCTTTCTGCTGATCTTAATCTTAGATTTAAGATAGCTATATCCCTTAAATCACCATCAAATTTTATTTGTCCATCACTGACTTCTAGTTTCTCATAGCCAAGTCCTAAAAGTTCCCTTTTTACAACAGACTCTAGTCCGAAATTCATATTTACTACTATTTTTATATTTTTCATTCTTTCACCCAAATTCATTATACAATATATTCTATAAAAAAAAGAACCAGTTATTCTGGTTCTTCTTCTCTAATTTTATTCATATCTCAAAGCATCTATCGGATCGAGTTTTGCCGCCTTGTTGGCTGGATAGTATCCAAAAAATATACCAATCGCCATAGAAAATCCTACTGCAACAATTATTGAGCTGATTGATGGCAGAGTTTTTGATTTTAACAAGATCGAAGCTCCATATCCAAGAGCTGTTCCAAGTAAAATTCCTATAACTCCACCTATTATACAAATAATTATACTTTCTATTATAAATTGTAGTCTTATGTCTTTATTGGTTGCACCAAGGGCTTTTCTAATACCAATTTCCCTGGTTCTTTCTGTTACAGATACAAGTAGTATATTCATAACCCCAATACCGCCAACTAAAAGAGAAATTGCTGCAATTCCTCCTATAGCAAGTTTTATTGTTCCCATAGTTTGATTTACTTGGCTTGCAAATGATTCAACACTATTTGCTATTACTTCTACATTCTCTCTATCTCTTAGTATTCCTTCATTAAAAAATTTTTCTATTTCTTTTTCTAAATCAGAAAGTCCTTCCCTATCTTTCGCACTTAGCATAAAGTACATATATTTGTCTGTATCTTCTCCATCAGAAAATTGCATATTGCCAACACTAAGAGGTATGTAAACGCTAGTAGGATCATCTTCTGATTCTCCCCCAAATACTCCCATGCTCATAGGTTCATATTTATAAATACCTATGACCCTATAAACTCTTAGACTATCCCCAGTATCCACTTCAATTTCAGATCCCAAGGCATCCTCTATTTTATCATTAAAAATATCTTCTACGACCTTATCTGATATTACTGCAACTTCTTTTGCCATTTCTTCATCTTCGTCGCTTAAAAAAGATCCCGATAACATTTTTATGCTAAAAACACTCTTTGCTCCAGGTGTTGTAGAATATATTCTTACATTTGAAGTTTTTCTCTCATCTTTTATAGTTCCTGACACTATGCTTCCATTTATAGTTACTGAATCTATTTTATCAGGATTAAGCTCCATAAATTTTTCAATTTCTGATCTTGGGATCATATCATCTGATGTCATCTCCCCAAAGTCATCTTTTGGTCTTACAGACACTTCTATTGTGGTGTTTCCTATTTGAGAAAAGCCTTGCTCAACTGAATCCGAAAGAGCCTTTCCAATTGTAACTATAGCTATTACAGAAGATATTCCAATAATTATTCCAAGCATGGTCAAAAAAGACCTCATCTTGTTTAGTAAAAGACCCGAAAAAGCTATCTTGATATTTTCTAATATGCCCATAAAATCACCCTATCCTTCCATCGGACATGGTGAGAACTCTTGAAGTTTCTTCAGCCAGTTCGGTATTGTGGGTTATTAAAATAATTGTCTTTTTCTCCACTTCATTTAATTTATGAAATATATCCATAACCAGCCTGCCTGTCTTTGAATCAAGAGCACCAGTAGGCTCATCTGCAAGAATTATATCAGGATCATTTGCCATTGCTCTTGCTATTGCAACTCTTTGCTTTTGACCACCCGATAATTCATTTGGGTTATGGTCTTTCCTATCTTCCATATCGACAAGTTTTAAAAGCTGGGTTGCTCTTTCTTGTCTTTTTTCTTTTTCAACTTTTCCATACATCATGGGAAGTTCAACATTGCCCATGGCAGAAATTCTCGGTATAAGGTTGAAGTTTTGAAAAACAAAGCCTATTTTTTTATTTCTTATCTTAGATAGGTCTTGGTCCTTTGCATCGGAAACATTTAAGCCGTTTAAAAAGTAAGTTCCCGATGTTGGTCTATCAAGTAGTCCTATAATATTCATAAGGGTAGACTTTCCAGACCCACTAGCACCAACTATTGATACAAACTCTCCCTCTTCAACATCTAGGTCTATGCCGTGCAAAATTTCAAGTTCATTTTCCTGGCCTATATAGTATTTTTTTACTATATCTTTCATTAAAATCAATTTTTGCAAATTAATCACCATCAACTTTAATATCTTCTAGTTTAACTTTCATTCCAGCACTATACTTATCTGGTGAATTAATTACTCTTATGCCCGAAAGATCATTTTCTGATGTTACCACTGCTTCATAATCATTTTTATCCCTGATGATTACTGGCATTTCCTTTATTGTTGAGGACTTGTTTATTGCATTCTTATCTAAATAAAGTACAAAGTCTTTTGAGTTTTTTTCATATATTGCAGCAAGAGGTATTACATATACATCTTTTTTCTTTTCAAAAATATATTTTACTCTTAAAGTCATGCCAGGTTTAATTTCATTTTCTCTATCATTTTCAAGGCTTAGTTTAACTTCATAATAAACTTCGTTAGTTTTTTGTCCTCCTGCTGGATTGCTAGGGTCTGCAGAAATTGGAGTTGGGTTTATTGATTCAACTTTACCCTTGAATACTTTTGATTTTCCCACTGCATCACTTGTTATTTCTGCAGGAAGTCCTACTTTTAACCTGTTTACATCAAATTCTTTTACCTTTGTCTTAACAACTATCCTATCAACTGTATCAACTTTTGCTAAAAAATCTCCTGCTACTTGACCTTCTTCAACATTAACATTTGTTATTGTTCCATCTATTGGAGACCTTATAACTGTTTTTTCTAGGTCTTCATATAAATATTTAAGATCAGTAGAATCAATTCCTGTGTTGGCTGAAGATTTTGCTATTGATAAATTATTCTTAAGAGATGATATTTCATCTTTTGCAGCTTCTTCTGCTGAGGCAAGATTTCTTAGGGCTGATTCATAAGCACTTTTTAAGTCTTGAGCGTTTTGTCTGTAAACTTCTAATTGGTCTTTTCTTGTTAGTTTAGTTTTTTCTTTTTGCTCACTATTTGCTTCTTTATCAGTTTTTGATTTATTTAGGGCAAGATTTTGTTGTTCTATTTCCATCTTGCTAGGATCAAGTTGCTTTCTTCCACTTTCGACTTCTGCTTGGTACTTGCTAATGTCTGCTTGTGCCGATGCTAGGTCTTCACTAACTTCTTTCAAGCTATTTTCTAAACTAGCAATCTGACTTGTATAATCTACTTTGCTAGAATTATTTTGGTTTTGTGAATTTCTATTTATTTCATCGATCTGGTCTTGTATTTGTCTTTCCCTATCTTGTAAGGAATTAAGTAAATCTTGTGAGCCTGCTTGAGTCCTATCTACAGAATTTATCTTCATGCGAATTTCTATAAGATCACTATTTAATTTGCCCAGCATTTCTTGATTACTCGGCATAGATAAATTTGAATCTTGCATTTCTTTTTTTGATCTCAAATCTGCTATTTGTCTTGTCAAATTATCCTGTCTATTTCTCAAATTATCAACTCTAGCACTAGCTGAATTTAAATTAGCTTCAGCATTTTTAATTTCATTTTGTAAATTACTATATTTTCTTATAGATTGGTCAAGATTTAACTGAGCTGAATTTAAACCATCATCAGCATTTTTACCGCTTTGATCTTCTTGTATAATTTGGTCATTATAGCCAAGACTTAAAGATCTTTGATAATCGTCATAAGTTTTTTCAGCACTTTGCCATTGGTCATAGGCTGATATAACTGCGTTGTTTGCAGCAACAATATTTGCATTGGTTCCCTTTTCTAGATTTTTATTTGCATCTGAAAGTCTATTTTGTGCATTTTTTATTTGTGCTGCAGATGATGAAGAAGTTGATGCTATGGCTGCTTGTTTTTGAGCAATTTGTTGTCTTATGCTAGAATCATCAAGCCTTGCTATAATTTGGTCTTTTACAACCTGGTCGCCAACTTCTACATTTATTTCTTTGACCGGAAGCTGTTTTTCAGCAAAGATTGTCGTGCTGTTTTCGCTGATTGCTTCTCCACTTTCTCTTATAGAATTTTCAAAATTCTTTTTCTTCATTTCTGTAGTTTCTGCCTTTGCTAATACTTCGCTATCATCTTTATTTGCAAAAATTAATTTAGCTGCAAATAAAGCAAGAAGAAGTAAAGCAAGTATAATAAATAGTTTTTTATGTTTTAAAATAAAAGTCTTTACTTTTGTCATAGCTACCTCCTAACTATTTTTATTATACTATAGGCTCCTTAAATTTTAGATAAATATTTTCTAAATAATTTCTAAAATTCTAATCATTGTCCTCATCTGCTTGCTTTTTTATTTTTTCATAAAGTAAATAAGAATAAATCATTGGAATAAAAACCATAATAATTATAGCTCCTCCAAATATATAGGAAGTATATTCTTTAAAAAAGATTCCTCCTATAAACATTAGAATTCCTCCCAGCACCCAAAGATAGCCTGCCATCCTGTGTGTCTTTTCCCAAACATAGTCACTTGCTAGTGTCCAAGGAAGTTTAATTCCAAGAGTGTAATTTCTCTTAGTCTTTGGTAAATAGTTTCCAATTAAGATAAACATTATAGAAAGCACAAGAGTTAAATATAAATCAATTTTTGGTCTATAATTTAGTCCATAGGAAATTGTTATAGCACTTGTCAAAATTGCTAAAATTGGTACAAATATAAGGACTACATTAAGAGCCTTATCTCCTTGGTTTTCAACTTTTGGGTCCTTATTTGTAATAAAATAGCAAAATAAATATAGAATTAGCATAAAGCCATTTATTCCAAAAAGTGCCATCTCTTTGCTGGCAAAACTATCAGCCTGGTTATTTACATCAAAATGAATTGGCAATTCACTTGGTAGTCTTTTATAAAAAATTAAGCATACTGCAAATACAAATAAAAACATTAATAAGCCTAGTCTAAAAGCTGTTTTCCTTTTCATATCAATCACCTTTTTTCGTAAAATTTAAAATATAAGATATCATTTCTTCAAACACCGACATATTTAACTTATAGTAAATATAATTTTTTTCTTTTTTTGAAATTATTAAACCGGCATCTTTTAAAATAGAAAGATGGTAGGATACAGTTGCATTTTTTAAATCAAAAGCTTCTGCAATTTCTCCTGCACTCATGTCCCTATCTCTTAACATAAATAGGATTTTTCTCCTATTTTCATCATTCAGAGCCTTTAAGCTTTTATCGATATTGATAAAACCACCTCCAAAATCTATTTAGAAATATTTCTAAATAGATTTTATTATTTGAAATGACTTTTGTCAATTCTATTTAAATAGTTTTCTAAATAGTTTTTATTTTAATTTTTCTCATAAAAATATTTTTAAATTTTTCAAACAAAAAAAGACGAGGATTTTCCCCGTCTCCTAACTTAAATTTTAAGAAATTATGAATTTTAATTAGTAGCGATTAAGTGCAGTTAAAATTTTTGGTGCGATTAAAGCTGCAATAACAGCCTTTAATAAGTCTGGTCCTATAAATGGAATCATTCCAACTGCTAAAGTTGATTGAAATGTCATCGGTGTCCCATTAACTTTTGTAAGAATTATATACATATATGGTAGACCAATTGCATAAAAAATAACTTCTGCAAGAATAAGTACAGATAAAATTTTAATAAAGTTTTTTTCTCCATAAGCAAGTTTTGAAATTACATAAGCTGCAATTATAAAAGAAATTAAAAATCCAAAAGTTGGTGCTAAAACCATTTGCACGCCACCGTGAAAACCTGCAAATACAGGAATACCAATTAGGCCCACAAGAACATATGTAAGTACGCTTAAACCAGCAAATTTTGGAATTAATAAAAGTCCTGCCATAAATACAAAAAAGTTTTGCATACTAAAAGGAACTGGTCCCAAAGGAATAGTAATAAAAGCGCCAACAGCAATTAAAGCTGCCATAAGAGCCACTTGTACTAGGTCTTGTGTCTTCATCTTTCTTTCTACTCGATTCATTATTTTAATACCTCCCAAATTATTTAAAGTCTTAAACAATTATTTATTTTAAACAATGTAAACAATTTTGTCAATTAGGTTGACATATAAAAAGCTTTTTTTTATACTAATTTTATTAGAGGTGTTGAAAGAAAATGAATTTAGAAGAACTAAAAAATACAGTGTTAAAAGGTGGACAAATCTCTCGCCAAGAAGCCATAGACCTATATAATGAAGACTATGATGAATTAAGAGCAGCTGCAGAAGAAATTCGTAAACATTTCTGCCAAGATCAATTTGATATGTGCACAATCATCAATGCAAAAAGTGGCCATTGTCCAGAAAATTGCAAGTTTTGTGCCCAATCAGCTCACAATCATGCAAAAGTTGATGTATATTCTCTTTTGGACAAGGATACTATTGTAAACGATGCTATTGAAAAATATCGCAGGGGTGTTCCTAGATATTCTTTAGTTTCATCAGGAAAGTCTCTAACTGAAAAAGATATTGATAAAGTTTGTGAAATTGTAAAAGCTATCCACGAAATAGAGCCTGGAGTTAAGGTTTGTTTATCTGGTGGTTTAATTTCTGCTGAGGGTTTTAAAAAATTAAAGGCAGCTGGTGTCATAAGGGTTCACAACAACTTGGAAAGTTCAGAAAATTTCTTTAAAGAAATCTGTACAAGCCACAGCTTTGACCAAAAAATTCAAGCTATTAAAAATGCTAAAGAAGCTGGCATGGAAGTTTGCAGTGGAGGCATTATTGGTTTGGGAGAAGGGATTGAAGACAGGGTTGATATGTTTATTAGCTTAAGAGATTTAAATGTAGCTTCTATTCCTGTCAATGTTTTAAATCCAATAAAAGGAACTCCACTAGAAAACAACAGGATTTTAGACCAAGAAGAAATCAACAGAACAATTGCAATTTGTCGTTTTATAAATCCTAAGGCAGCAATTCGTCTAGCTGGCGGTCGTGCAAACATGGAAGAATTAGGAAAATCTTGTTTCAGATCTGGTGCCAATGCAGCTATTACAGGAGATATGTTGACAACTTACGGAGCTCGCTTGGAAGATGATATGGAAATGGTTAAAAAAATGGATTATCATATTTGTGCAATGTAAAATAATAAGATAAATTCAAATTTGATGCGGGCTAAATATTTTAGTCTTGCATCTTTTTTTTGCAAAAGTTTAAAATTTTTATTGTCCTATTTTCTATAAGATTAAAATAAAAAAGACGGGTTGTCCCCGCCTTGATTTTTATCCTAATCTTATTTATTTTTATAAGCCCCAAAATCTACATCTTCTAAAGAATCAGCTATCTTTAAATTATGGGCTATTTCAATTGCCATCTTATGTTCTTCTATTGAATGAACTCTTACAACTTCAACATCCTTATAGCTTGCTATTGAACTTAAAACTGCTGAACCCATGTCTCTATTTCTAAAGCCTTCTTCTGTGTTTTCATCCATATTTATATTTATATCATTTAGCATATTAACGATAAATCTTTTTCTTGATACTCCAAGAAAGATTGTGTAGCCTAGATCATAAATTCTTTCAACATTATTTATAAGTTTAAGATTTTCTACCTTTGTTAGTCCAAAGCCAATGCCTGGATCTAGCATTATTCTTTGGTCTTCTATTCCAGCTTTTTTAGCTAGTTCAAGAGATTTTTTGAAATAAAAATCCATAAGGTCTAGTATTGGCATGTCTTGCATTTTTTTGTATTCTTCTTGGTTAAATACATCGTTGTTACCAAATTTTGGAAATATTTTTGCACTCTTGTGTTCTGGTCTAGCTATTACAGGATTGAACATAACAATTGCTCCAGCCTTTGAATCAGCTACAACATCTGTCATCTTGTGGTCTCCTAAAAATCCTGTTATATCATTTATAATATCTGCTCCTGCTTCAATTGCTGCTTTTGCAACATCTGCTTTCCAAGTATCAACAGAAATAGCAACATCCATTTCTTTTTTTATTGCTTCTACAACAGGAACAACTCTTTCTATTTCCTTTTCAATTTCTACATAGGTAGATCCTGGTCTAGTTGATTCCCCACCTATATCTAATATGCTTGCCCCTTGGTCTATTAATTCTTGGCTGTGTTTTAGGGCGGCATCGATATTATTCCATTTTCCTCCATCAGAAAATGAATCTGGAGTAACATTAACTATACCGCAAATTCTTGTTTTATCTCCGTGTTCAATTGTTTTATCATTAAAAACAAATTTTAAATCTTTCATCATACACCTCGGTTAAATGTAATTACTAATCTAATCTTTCTATTATTTTATTAATTCTACAAGTATATTATAGGATAAATAAGTCTTTATTCTATAAATTTTTTAAATTAATAAAAAATATTAAATAGAAATAATTTTTTGCAACAAAAAAGATGCACAAAGTCATGCATCTTTTCTAGTTTTATTAAATTAGATTTCTTCAGAATTTTCCCAAAGACCGTGGATATTGCAATAGCTTAGTGCATAAACAGTACCTTTTTTGTCAGTTTTTAGTTTAGCAGCTACATATGGTTTTGAGAAAAGTTCTTCTTCTCCATGTGCTGAGAATTGGTAAGAACCAATTTCTACAGGGAATTTAGCGTCTTCTGCTTGGAAGAATAATTTTATCCATGCAATGTGATGTTCTAATGTGTTTGGATGTTCAACTTCTTCTCCAACTTGTGCAGTTACTAAAAGTTCACCATCTTTATTTTCAACATGGATTACAGGAACGTGTTTTTCTTTCTTCCAATCAGCAGTTTGTACAGTTTCAGTTAATTTTTTCAAAGTATTACCTCCAATAAATTCTATAATTATACTACACTAATTATATACCCAATCTAATTGGATACAATAATTTAATTTCCACTTATTTCCATTACTTGATAATAAGACCAGTGGTCCTTTTTTAAATCTTTAAATGGATTTTTACTATATTTATTTATAAATTCTTCATTTGGAGTCCTATCTAGGATCTTATTTAAAACTGTTGCCACTTCGGCTCTTGTTATAGCTTCGTTTGGATAAAATTTATTATTTCCTCTACCATTCATATAACCATTGGCACTCACTGCTTCAATAGCATCCTTTGCCCAGAAATTATCTTTAACATCTTTAAAAGATTGTCCTTCTTCATTTGCTTCTAATCCTTTGAAGTTAGCAATAACTTTTGCAAATTCTGCCCTTGTTATTGATTTTGTTGGCTTGAATGTATTATTTTCATATCCACCAAAAATTCCTTGTTTTTGAACATAACCTACACTATCTGCAAACCAATCAGCTTGTTCTACATCCTTGAAGTCAGAAAAATATCCAACTGGACTTTTCCCTCCATTATCTATTGTTGCAAGAACAGCAGCAGTTTCGGCCCTTGTCATCTTTTTATTTACTCCAAAAGTATTATCTGTGTAGCCCTTCATTATTGGACTTCTTAAAAATGCAGTGGCTTCTTTTATTTTTTTGATAGCATCTGTTATATCATCACTCTTTAGATCAGACTTAATTTGTATATACTGACCATTGGCAATTGCTGCAACAAGTCTTGCTGAATCTTCTTTATTAGCTTTAGAAATGTTTATAAGCTTTGCCATCTTTACATAGTCATCAAGTATTTCCATGTTTTCTTTTTTTGTTCCTATTAAAGAATCATCAACCATAGAATTAGAATCATATTGTTCTTCTGCATCTTTGACAACAAACTTTTTATCAATAGAAAAGTCTGCACCATTTATTTTGTAGTTACTCTTTACTAGAATTTCTGTTCCTATTTTTTGTTTGTCAATTTTTATAGAAAACTTACCATCTTTATCAGCCTTTGTCTTGGCAATTTCTTTTCCATCTTTTAAAATAGCTATGTCTGCTTCTGGATTGGCCTTGCCTTGAACCACT
>QWCK01002050.1_pt1 | contig 26877 bp, 20 predicted proteins | sample 1972571 | NCBI WGS metagenome assembly QWCK01 (sample SAMN09866710, study PRJNA288562) | Human gut metagenome isolate term2_stool, whole genome shotgun sequencing... | isolation source: gut | host: Homo sapiens | place: USA: California | reverse complement strand
CCTTCGTGAAGGAACAGCAAAGAACGCTATCGACGTCTTTTGGTGCGAGAAACCTGGCCACGCTCACAAGGAACTGCATCGCGTCTTAATGGCTAACGCTAAAGCTCAGACGGAAGCGCTCGTAACCAGGGATCCGAAGAGCAAGTATTTCAATGTAGTCTCCACCGTTTCCATTGAAGAACTCACTCCTGAGACATTAGGCGCTTTAATGGCCATGTATGAGCATAAGACCACAATGCTGGGAACGCTTTTCGGCATTAACGCCTTTGACCAGCCGGGGATCGAACTTGGTAAGAAACTGGCCAACGAGGCTTATAAAAGAGAATAGGTTTCGCGCGAGAATTCACCTATGAACCATCATCCACAACAATAATTCTTCTAATTTTCAAAGTTTGATCCACTAAGGATTGGAGAGTTTGAGTTATGAATTTCTCGTAGTTATTGGAAGCAACCATTACAGCACAACCTACAAAGGTCGGCTTACACGTTTGATTTCGTAAGATGGTGCGGCGTTGGTTTTGATTTCATTTAGATCTTCCTATTTGAAATTAGCTTCGTAAAGGTACCTAGCAAAGAGGTTGGAAGGACTTGCTGAGCTTTACATTTGATTAAATAATATGCTAGTTCTTTGAGTTGGGAGAAAGATGCACTTTTAGCTTCACTCTTTTCTTGGATTTCTTCCTGCCTATATTTTTGAAGGCAGCTCTCAAAAAGATAGGCGGTGTAATCTCCTACCCATTTATCGCCAGAAGTCCCAAGTAGCCTAAAGTATTGAAGAGAATAGTAGACAATCCCCGAGATGTCTTTAATATGCCCGTCAAGCATTCTGAGAGGAAGAGTGTCATTCCAACAAAGACCGGCATTTGCAGGGCTCCCATTTGGTTTCATCCCATGAAAGTGAATTATTTTCGCCGCTTCATTGATGCCCCAATAAGGCTTCCAATTGTAATCGGAGGATAAGTAATCAAAATTATTAAAACAATACTGGTTTAAATAACCTTGGTCGAACACGTTTATCCGATTAGGTTTTCCCTCTTCTAAATCCTTGAATACCATTTTGCATATTGCCCGCATGCTTTTCACGTTAAGAAGAAGGACGCCGGCATTAAAATATTCCATCTTTGCAACGTCTTTATCCCACTCCTGTGAAGCCGCTAAAAATTCTGGACGCGGTAACACCGATACGTCGATATCCTGGCAAAAGAGAACATCCACGTCGGTGTATAGAACAAATTCGTCTTCAGTTTCAATAAACGGTATATCAAAGCGAGTAAAAGCCGAAGCAAGCTGTCGGTAACTCATATTTTTGGTATAGGTTGACTGATGGCTGTTCCCAGGATAAACCTTAGGGAGAAATGCCTCTCTAGAAAATCTGTGCTCAATAACTCGAACTCCAGAATCTAATAGGAATTTCTTGATTGGATGATTTTTTGGTCCGTCATAAAGAACGATAAAATCTAAGCAAGTTTTTTGCAAACCGCTTGTTATCGCCACTTTCAAAGAATCCGCATAGACGTTTGATTTTTCATCTGCAAGGCAAACCGTCATGTAGCACTTCATTCTGACTCCTTTAATTATTCGTTTAGCTATTTTGATAACTCACAGTATCTAGATCAAAGAAATGGATATCTAATCCGTTTTGATGCCCCATATATGCTAGGAGTAGAAGAATCGAAGTGTCTAAAGATTCTGAAGGGGGTAAATTTTTCTCTTGAATAAAATTTGATATAGTCAAAGAAGCGACGTTAAAAATGACTGGTCTATAACAGAATAATTGTTTATTAGGTATTACCCAATCGCCTCGAGTAAGTTCCCAGTCAGCTCCGAATATAAAATTGAAAATCGGTTCAAGTATGATGGGTTTTTCTTTCAAAGCTGAAAGTATTTTAGAACTTGCTTTCGAGGGGGATAAATACGGAGAAAGGATACCAAGATTTTCCCTGGCCAAGAGTGTGGCAAGCATGTCGCGGAAAAATCTTTTTTCTAAAAACGTTCTTTGTTCATCTGGGGCACTTTCCTCATAATAATTAGTTTCTGAATCAGTTAGGAAGAAGACAACATCACAAGAGGCATTAAGCTTTTCTGAATATCTTAACCAAGACATTAGAGGGGTGTCCAAGAGGTCAGGAGACTTAATTACTTTCGAGATCATTCTAGGAAGACAAGTTAATAACATTTCCTCATAAACAGACCGCTGGTTTTCATCTTGTGCCATTATGGTGAGAAAAGTACCAGAGGGGAATTTGGAAATTTCTGGCAACAGCTTATAAAACGACTCTATATCCTTAGGGTACCAAAAGAGGCCTATCTTATTATTAATCCGACGGCTATCACTCGAAGGAAGGAGTTGAATAACCTTAGATGGAGAGAACATCCCGACACATTTATCATTAGAAGCTGAAATTCTAGGGCCCCTCTCTATTTTATATGCTAAGGATTGTTGCCTAGATAAGAAGATGTCATTAAATTTGATGCTCTTTAGCCATGTCGTCTGGGGGTAGGGGGATTCCTCAAAAAAAGCAAAGGCTAGATTAAATGCTGTGTGAGGATTGCTGGGAGAGATACAAGATATCCATTTTCCATATAGCTTAGAAAAAGAATGAACTAGTTTTAACATTTCGGATTGGATCTCGGAGAGATCTCTTTCCATATTTGGAGGTATTTCGAAATGGTCGTAGTTCACGATGCCTTGGGAATTAACAGATTTTGCGCTACTAACTAAGGGAGAAAAAATTTCTTCAAGTACAAGGGGAAGAAAGGAACGAGAAACAAAAGATTCCAGGGAACCAAAAAGACAATGCGTCTTAGTATTGTTTCTCAGATCGTTCTCAATATTACTGTTACTTTCCCACAAATAAAGCTTGTCAATTTTTCTTCCGGTTGCCTTAAATAAAAAATCGGACACGGAACCCGAGTACCCGGTATCAAAAATAGCTGTTTTGTTTTGATCAATGTATCCTTTATAAAAACTCATCAAATTTTGTCGTTGTTGCTTAAAGTAAGGAGCAGCAATTTTTTTGCAATTTTCTAGTATTTCATAAGATTGGGGATCATGAATTTTTAGATTAAGTTCAGAAGAATCGTACGAAGAGTCAATTTTATTGAGAATATCTTCATCATCTATCAATGAAGAGACTAATTGCAGAATAGTGACATTCTCGTCAATAACTCCGGAGTTAGCACAGTATCGGAGCGGATCATCTTCTAACTTACATTGCAAACACCTTCCACCCAATAAATAGGAAGTCTCGACACTTCCCTCTTTTCCAAGAAAACTAGCGGCTAAGTTGTACGCTTTTTCAACCAAGTATCCATCTCTGCCAGCGAACAAAATCTTTTTATACGCTGATTTAATTTCAATGTCGTTGAGAAGCCATAAGGTTATGTATAAGAGAATTGGTCCCAGCACAAGGGATCCGATATCTCCAGCTTTATGAACATACTGTCCGGTTGAGCTCTTTAAGTATAGTCGTTGGTTTTCATATAAAAGGTACCCGAATATTAGACGATCGCTAGGGTCTTTAAAGTTATAAATGTTTTTTAAAAAACTCTCTGAGTTAAGAACTATTTCTTTAAGAGATCGGAGATGGAATGCTATTATTCCTTTGGAGAGCGGTATATCCCAATCAGAGAGTTTATTGTCTCCGACATGCAAAAGTTTTTTGGGAGGCAGCACTTCTTTTTCAAGAACATAATCATACAAGGATCCCTTATCCTTTCTTTTGTTATGGGCTGAGGAGACATACACCTTGGCTATGTTCATATATCCGTTTCGTTTCAATACATCAGTTAGAAAAGAATCGGGAAGATACATGTCACTAATAGCTATAACCTTTTTTCCTCGTTTCACAGCATAGTTATAGACTTGAAAAATTTCCTCTCTGCGCCTAAGAAGGGATGTTTCTAGCTGCAATTCATCTAGTTTCATTTGCTGAATCACAGAAGACGGGATGTTTTCCCCTTTTTCAATAGCAGAATATATCTCATCAAAATTTTTTAGACCGTCGTCATACTTCTTCCTTACTTCGTAAAAACTTTTTTTCGTATCTTTGTCATATTTATTTCCAATTAGGTGAAATAAGTCAGTAGGTTCTAAAAGCGGTCGTTCTAGTAAGGTATCAAAAATATCAAAACTAACAACTTCGACATCCGAATCGATCAACTTATACAAAAAATCTAAATTATTTCTTCGAATAGGGACAAAACTTGACCAAGAAATATCTTTTGGACATTTTTCACTAGACGGCGAGGCAGAGTTCAAGGTAGGGGTAACGGTAAAGTCTCGATTTTTACTTCTTTTTATTTTTTTATAAGACTTGTAAAGAATGTTTAAAATGAGGTTTGCCAAATTATTTTTTCTACTTCTGGGCTCCGATAAATATCTTTCTAGGGCTTTCAAAGTTTCTGGTTGATATTGACATAACCTATAAAATTTAGTACTCATATTTTTCTTCTAATCAACTCGACGAAAACATATTGTCAAAACTACTTCGAAACATCCTTTGGGGTTAATACATTACCCTGTGCGTTTAGAACAAAAGCCAAGTTCAGAATATGTTTCTCAAGAAAAAGGGAACTTTTATTTAATAAATCCATAGAGTCTTTTTGCTATTTTTTTTATAAAACGGTAACGGATGCTTTGAGGCGGGAAAAATGTTAATAGGAATGCAAGGCAACTATCATATCGTTCTATCTTTTTCTTATCGTACGAAGATAAAGTAGGGGATGAAGATTTGTTTTTTAGGTTTTCTGATTGGATAAAAAGGGTCGTTTTCCAAAAGCTCAGCCAGTCTTGATCTGGTTTCGGAACCGCAATTTTTCCATTCTCTAGGTTGCTAATAATATCTTTCCAAGATTCTTTGTAAAGTAAAGGGTTATCCGAAGGATAATCTGATCCTTTAAAGGCAGCTACGGGAAAAACTTGTTGTGTGCAATCCTTCAATAATAATTCAATGATGGCGTCAGCGGCTCCTCTAACAGAATGTTGAGGAACGGGGATTAGGCCTTTTTTATCTACAATGGATTCAAAAAAGGGTGGTTCATACAAGACAACCGGGACGCCATGTAACTTTGCTCCGAGCAAGTTCACAGGAAAACATTCGGAAGCCGAAATAATAAGCTGGACGTCAGCAGTTTCAAGCAATTTCTGTGGTGTAACTTCTTCGTAAATGATTTTATTCTCTAGTCCCTTAGACTTAATGTAGTTATTTATGTACCCGGCATCAGACGGAAGCCCGTGTCCGCCAATGTGACAAACGACATCGTTCACTTCTTCGCATACAAGTCTAAAAATTTCTAGAACTTCAACATAATTATTTTGAAATTGATCAAATCGAGAGCTCCACACTACATGCTTTCCATTATTTGATTTATTTGTAGTGGTGGGGAGGGGCAAACAAGAAATAGGTGTTCCAACATAAAATGTTGGGATTCCTAAAGCAGAATAAACTTTTAAGTCCATTGTATTTAGTACAATCACGGCGTCTGCAATCTGATACGAGGATGGAAAGTTTGCTAAGTGACAGTATTTGTCAAGCAAAAATAGAGGTGAGATTTCATGGCTTGTGATACAAAAACGTATTCCTAAGGATTTAGTAACTAGCCCGTCGAAAAACAAATTGTTCGAGTGAGCTGCATGGTGGATGAACAGATCAATATTGTGTTCTTTTAAGTGTTTTCTAAGTTGGGTGCTACGCCCTTGTTTAAAAGAGGAAGACAAAATTACTCGTTCGATACTTGATGGAAGGTTATATCCACGATCCTCCCTTTCTTCTTCCGTAAAAAGGGTAACTCTGTACCCCATTTCTAAAAATTGAAAAATTTGTAGAGAAATAACATAGCCAACGTCATCAGAGATCCGGGGATAAAAGATACCTATTCGATTAATTTTTGTGGCTTTGGGTTTTAAAGCACATGATCCCTTGATCTTTTTGGATAAGAGAATTGGCGATAACCAATATTTTTGAATTAATAAATCAACCACTAAATCTCGAAGCTCTGGATTAATAAATAATGAATCGAAGCCAATCGCACTATCTGAAATTGGCAGGCAATTTGTCTTGCTTAAGACATACTCAAGCAGTCTATCTGTCAGTCTATCAAGCGTATTACTGTACTTTTCTTCTTGTTTTTCAGATTCAAGGAAGTGTCGAAGATAGCTGGGAATAAAGAGAATTTTAGATAGCTTATTAATTTTATTGATATTTGGGGTACTTGTTGAAATACCACACCCCATACGATAGCTATATAGAGGTTCGGTTTTTATAGACTGAAACGTCGAAGAAAAATAACAAATAAGAAAGAATTGATAGCAGTCTGTTCCGGAGATTAAAAAGGTATCATTAACGAATGGCAGCGTTCTTTTAACAATGGATGTGCGGTATATTTTATCCGCCATCCCCCAGCCGACGGTCCCCTGACTGAAGACGGCGTTAATGATTTCGTATGGTGTGTTGATAATCCCGTACCATGGATTTCTGAATCTGAAGTAAGCCTGTATTTCTTCCGAAGTGGCCCCAAAAGCATCCATGTCGAAACGGAGGATATCAGCATCGTATTTGTTCGCTAATGCAACCTCGATTTCAAGGACCCGATTAAACGGTAGCTTGTCATCACCGTCTAGGCAGATACACCATTTACCTTTGGCAGCAGCAAAAGCTGTTTTACGGGCAGTGAGGGTGCCCTTGTTCTCCTGATGGATAACTTTGAAACGAGAATCTTTTGACGCAAATTCATCACAAATTTGTCCGCTTTTGTCCGTGCTGCCGTCATCAACGACAATAAATTCCGCCGACTCAAGGGGTTGAAAGAGAAGGCTCGAAAGACATTCATTCAAGTAGGCCTCAACATTATGCACAGGCACAATGACGGAAATTGTGATCTCTTTATTTTCTTGTTGGGCGGTCATGTAGTTTTCCTTTATGAGATTAAATGAATGACACGGTTCTTGGTCTACTGAGTGGTTTGTATCAATGTGTGGTTGGAAGATGATAAATCTTTATGTAGATGATATAAGTGGGGTAAATAAATAATCCTGTTGTTTCTTCGAGAATTTTATGTGACTTCGAATTTCGTTTCGAATCAAGGGATACTTGGGGTTTTCGCTAAAACAAGTCGGAAGGGGCAGAATCATATTGCTCACTCTTGGCATAATATTATTTGTTTGAAATTTTAACTTACCCGTATCAATCTTGTCCTTATCACTAAGTCATGGAAAGTCCTATCTTTGCATTATTAGGAGCTGCTGGTTTTGTTGCGCCTCGTCATATAGAGGCGATCTACAGTGTTGACGGTGAACTCTGCTGCGCATGCGATAAGTCAGATAGTGTTGGTGTGTTGGACCGTCGATTTCCTCATTGCCAATTTTTTCTCTCTGAGAACGAATTGGAAAATTACTTAGACGAGAGAAAGAAATCAAAAGCGCCGAATATTGATTACCTTTCGATTTGTACCCCTAACTATCTTCATTTTTCTCATATTGCATTTGGGCTTAGTCACGGGATGAACGTGATTTGTGAGAAGCCTTTGGTTCTGACTTCTAATGAGTTATTTCGACTGCAGGAACTTGAAAAGCAATATGGTAAAAAAGTGTTTTGCATCCTTCAGCTCCGTCTTCATCCTCAGATCCAAAAATTGAAAACAAGAGTGGAAGACTTATTTGCGGGTGATAGGCAGAGATCAAAGCTTCAGGTCTCTTTGAATTATGTGACGTCGCGAGGGCCTTGGTATAAAAAGAGTTGGAAGTTTGACGAAAGCAAAAGCGGAGGAATTGCAAGCAATATCGGAATCCATTTTTTCGATATGCTGATCCGATTATTTGGTTATCCGACATCTTTTTCAATCAAGGAAAATGATCCGGAGTGTCTTAAAGGAACCTTGGATTGCCCTCTGGCGCAGATTGAATTTTGTTTAAGCATTAGACAGAAAGATTTGCCGTTGGAGGTGAGAAATTCTGAGCAAAGATCTTGGAGACAAATGATTATTGACGGAGAGCCGTTTGATTTCACAAACGGTTTTACAGATCTTCATACAAAAAGTTATGAGGAAATTCTGGCTGGCAGAGGATTTGGACTTCAGGAAGCATTGCCGGCAGTTTCGCTTTGCGAGAGCATCCGAAGAACGAAAGGGTAAGACGCAAAGAGATGCGTAACGTCGTCCCTATATTTCGTCCTAGAGTTGTAGAAGAGGGTGTGCAGCCGGAACTTCAATTTGCCCTTTCTAAAGTCATCGCAGAGGGTAGGTTCATTAAAGGCGGTGAAGTTGCAGTCTTTGAAAGAGAGCTTTGTTCAGAACTTCAGACGCACTCCGTGATAACGACCGGGAACGGAACCGATGCTCTGCTTGCGTGCTTGATGGCCCTGGACCTTCGCGAAGGAGATGAGGTGATAACGCCGGCATACGGATATCCGGCTGCTGTTGAAATGATGTGTTTGCTGGGATTGAAGCCCGTTCTTGTGGATGTCAACTGGCAGACATTCAATATGGAAGCTGGCTTGCTAAAAGACGCGGTTTCTTCCAAGACCAAAGCAATACTGCCCATCCATTTGTTCGGACTGCCGGCATCGATGGACGACATTCTTCGCTTTGCCGAACAACACGGGCTTCCTGTTATTGAAGATGCAGCCCAATGTTTAGGGGCAGAAGTGGAAATCGAAGGAAAACGCAGAAAGGCGGGAACGGTGGGAAGGCTGGGATGTACCTCATTTTTCCCGTCAAAAAATTTGGGTTGCTGGGGAGACGGAGGTGCGGTTTTTGTTAATTCGGATGATGAGCAACTTGCCCAAAAGATTCGGATGATTTTGAATCACGGGCAACGCGACAAATACCAGCATGAAATTCTTGGCTTAAATTCGCGCTTGGACACCCTGCAGGCAGTCGTGTTGAGGCATGCTTTGAAGTATTTGAGAGACGCGAATGAAAAGCGCGTGGAAATTGCTAAACGTTATCAAGAGGAGTTAAGAGAGATTTCCGAGATTGAATTGCCGCCTTTTCCTCATAATCCTCTTAACATTCCCAACGTTTTTACGATTAAGGTCAAACCGCAGCTCAGGCAACAGTTAAAGAGCTTTTTGTGGGAGAAAGGAATTTCTACGCAAATTTATTACCCTTTGGCGATGCACTGGCAAAAAGCTTATCAATCTCGCATACGCACTGGCTCTTCTCTTACCAATGCGGAGAAACTAACTCATTGTGTCTTGTCCTTGCCTCTCTTTCCTTCTATGGGGAAAGCCGAGCAAGATCGTGTAATTCTCGCATTAAGTGAATTTTTCAGAAATCATGAATAAATATCAAGCTCATCCTACGGTGGTTATTGATGAAGGTGCTTTGATTGGAGAGGACTGCACAATATGGCATTTTTGTCATATATCCGGAGGCTCAAGTATTGGTAAAGGATGTACTTTAGGACAAAACGTTTATGTTGCGCCGAAAGTTAATATTGGGCAGCGCGTAAAAATCCAAAACAACGTGTCCCTTTTTACCGGCGTAATTGTTGAAGATGATGTCTTTTTAGGACCGTCTTGTGTCTTTACGAATATCCTGACCCCTAGGAGCGAAGTCAACAGAAAGGACCAATTTTTAAAAACTACGGTTAAAAAAGGAGCTTCTATCGGAGCAAATGCGGTCATTCTCTGCGGAAATGAAATTGGAAGATATGCAATGGTAGGAGCAGGATCTGTCGTTACTAAATCGATTAAAGATTTTGAGTTGGTTGCCGGAAACCCCGCAGTTCATTTTGGCTGGGTAGGCCGGTATGGAGAAAAACTGCACTTTGACTCAGATGGCTGGGCGGAATGTAAAAAGACCGGATATCGTTATTTTCTTTCAGACGGCGAAGTAAGAGAGTACATGAGTTCTAAAGAAAACTCAGTGAAGTAGTATGGATAGATTGATAAATTTAAAAATTGCAGTACTAGGCTGCGGATACGTCGGACTTCCCTTAATTATCGAATTGTCTAAGCATTTCTCGGTTCTGGGTTTTGATCTCGACCATTCCCGAATCGAAGAATTGAAGAATTTTATTGATAGAAATGGCGATTATTCAGCGAAGGAAGTGAGAGAAGCTGAGGCAGTGTTCAGTTTTGATAAACAAAAACTGAAGGGATTTGATGTGTTCATTGTGGCAGTTCCGACTCCGGTACTAAATGATCAGCCTGATTTGTCTTGTTTAATCGACGCTGCTCAAGCGGTATCTTCATCATTATCTCCGGGAAATTGTGTGATTTTTGAATCCACGGTGTCTCCTGGTTGTACTCGCAATGTTTGTTTGCCAATTTTGGAAAAAGGATCGGGATTAAAGGCAGGTAAGGATTTCTTGTTAGCTTATTCTCCGGAGAGAATCAATCCCGGAGACCAAAATCATGCGCTAAGTAAAGTTACCAAGGTTGTTTCCGGCTTGGATGACAAAAGCCTTAAATTTGTGTCCCGTTTGTACGGAAAGATCGTCCCGTCTATTCATGAGGCAGAATCGCTGGAGGTTGCGGAAGCTTCGAAACTGCTCGAAAACATCCAAAGGGATGTCAATATCGCTCTTCTTAATGAACTTCAATTTTGTTTTGATGAGATGGGAATCCCAATGGATTCCGTATTGAAATCTGCTTCTACAAAATGGAACTTCAATAATTATCATCCGGGTTTAGTAGGTGGCCACTGTGTGCCGGTGGATCCTTATTATTTAATTGATGAGGCTAAAAAGTTTTCGACTAATCTTCCGTTGATTGCTCAGTCAAGAAAAACAAATGAAGCGGCGGTTGCTAATTTTTACAGGAAGATCTTAAATAAATTGACGAGCCCCTACGCTTCAAGCTATGTTCTTATCAATGGGTTATCTTTTAAACCGGATGTTCAGGATATAAGAAATTCTCAGGTTCCCCCTTTGAAAAGAATGTTGGAGCAAAATGGGGTAAAAGTAGATGTATATGACCCAAGCGTGAAAGCCGAGATTGCAAAGAATAGCTTTGGGATAGATTTGTTGAAAAAATTACCGGTATTTGATAATTATCATTTAATAGTCTCTCCTTATGACTTGTCGATTAAGAAAGGAGGAAGGTTCTGACCGAAGCTTTGTTGAATCTCTTTCAAACATAATTTTTACGTCACAGAGTAAGGCTTACAGTGTATGGAGGAGGGAGTTAAAAGGTAAATTTCATCCTTGCTACCTTTTTAATTATTCTGTACTCGATTATTTAGCTATTGTTCTGAATTTCAGCTGAATGAAAAGCTGGAAACTCCGCTGTTTTCTTTTCTCTTCGTGATACTTTCCTAAAAGTCGGGGAATAAATACATCTTGCTCAGAGATGACTAAACATTTCTTCTAAGCCTATTGAAAAATACAGGTTTTTTCTTGACTTTTTAAAATGTGTGTATTATAATTATAAGCATATTTTATCAGGTTCCTGACCATGTCTAAGCCAATAACCGGAAAAACCACTACCTCTGTTTGGAAGCAAAAACGTAAAAATGGCGATATTTACGTCTGGGAAAGACAAACTGTCTACATTCCGGAGACGCGAAAGACCAAAGAACTCTCTCGAAAATTGCTCGGCAAGATTCCTGCCGGATCGACCGACGGTGAAATCGTACCCACTAGACCAAAGCGCAAAAAGACCGAGGATGCGGTACCTCAGTCCTCGACACGTTCAAGAATTGGATCGTCTTCTCTTCTGCGTTGGGTCGGCGAGCAAAGCGGTATTACAGATGACTTGCTCTCTTGCATGGACGAGGGCTCGGCTAAGAAGGTAGACACGGTTGCTCAGTTTTGGTTGGCTAATCAGGGTGACAGACTGCAGAGAATGCAGAAGTGGCAGTTCCTCCATCCCACTCCTTATCCGGAGCCGATTTCAAAGGACGTTTACCACGACTTGTTTGAGTATCTCGGATTAAACGAAGGCATCGTTCAAAACTATTTCCTCGCGAGAGCCAAGCGCTGCCATAAAGAGGACGCGGTTGCTTTTGACTCTTCAACCGTCTCTTCTTATTCCCGATACATTAAGGAAACTCGTCAGGGCTTTAATAAAGCCGGTGACGGTCTGGACACCGTTAAGCTTCTTACATTGTTCGATTTGGCAACGCATCAGCCGATTGCTTTTGCACGCGAACCGGGAAACTTGGCCGATGTCTCCGGCATAGAAAACGCTCTAAAGCAGTTCTCGTTCTTAAATATCTCAAAGGCTCAAATTGTTACTGATAAGGGGTATTACAGCCGGAGCAATATCGGACAGATGCTGCGCAAACATATTAAGTTCCTGACAGCAGCGTCTACTGATCTTTCTTGGATCAACCACCACCTTCAAAAAAATAAAAACGGCTTGGAAACAGCCTCCAGTCTCTGTCCCTGGGACTTCAATATCCATGGAATCACAGTTCCCGTCGATGCCGAGTTTACTTATCAGAGACAGCGCAACAGAGGTGAAGCAGCCAAGGGCGATACTCTTAGTGAAACAAGGCGGCTATACCTTCACCTCTATCTGAATCGCGAAAGAGTCGGAGAGGATGAGAAACGCCTTGCAACAGATCTTATGTCCTTGAAGAGCGACATTGAGAAAGGCCTGTGGGATGAGCTCAGTGAATCAGCTCAAAAGAAGGCAGAAAAGTATCTCAACACAAGTCGGCTCGGCAGAGGCGGCAAGCTCAAAGTTACGATAAACGAAGAAGCCTACGCTCAGGCCAGGAAAGATTACGGCTACTTTGCCCTTGTCTCTAATAAAGCTGAGGACTGCTTCGAGACCCTAAGAAAGTACCGCTTGCGCGAAAAGGTTGAAGAAGCATTTAAGGACACGAAAAATCGATTGGACGGTACACGCACTCGTGTCTGGGACGGAGATACCCTGAAAGGACGTATGTTCTGTCAATTTGTTGGACTTGGATATCAGTGCTTCCTGCACACGAAGATAAAGGAACTCAAAGAAAAGCTTGAGTTGAGCCTCAGCGATAAAAAACTTGCGGAAAAGGACAAAGATCAGAACGCCGACTTGCTCAAATGGCTGAAAAAACAATCGATGCAAAGTTTAATCGACTGGTTCGACTGCATTGAATTGACGAGCCTGAGAAGTGAGGATGGGACCGCCACACAAAGAAGCGGTGATACGAAACGTGACCGATTGTTCTTTACGTTGCTGGGAATACCGGGCTTTGAGGAAAAACCTCAGAATCAGCTAAAGGTCAGTCCGTAGAATTCTAATGTGACCTTTAGCCGACATTTAGGATGACTAACGAGATGTAGCAGCAAAGAAAGTGGCCGCGGATATGATCTTCAGTTCTTACGTATACGGGTCGCCCTTCCAACTGGCTCTTCAGAACTCGGAAATTACTTTCAATGTGCCAAAGTCCTTTGTAGATATCCAGTACTTGCTCTGCCGGATCTTTCAGAGAAGTTTCGATGACCTCAAGGCGCAAGTGCTTTCTGAGGAAGGCAGAATTCCGATGACAAAAGTCACGGAAGATGGTGAAATCATAGACTACGGCTGGTACAAAGAAATACATACCGATGGTCCGATCAAATATGACACTCCTCAATACGCCTTTGAAGAACCTGTTGGGGAGAAGGTAAAAGAGCTGGAGGTGAAGTTAAATCACCAAAAAACAGCCTCGGGAAAAACCGTAAAGAGCAGCCTGAAGCGTCGATACATCATTACCTGGACAGCATCGCGCGCTAGGAAGGACCGGAAAGACAGAGAACGTTTAATCAGAAAAGCCCGGGATCTAGTGGCTAAACCGGCCGACATCAAGGCCGGCTTTAAAAGAGGCGGCAGAAGCTACGTCGTTGTCGATATTGATGCAGAGTCAGCCAAAATAGACGAAGCTTTAATTGCGGAACAATCCAAGTTCGACGGCATTCACGTCGTTGAAACCTCACTATCGACTCCGGCATTGGAAATCGTGAAAATTTATAAAAATCTATGGAAAATCGAGGATAGCTTCAGGCATCTGAAGAGCTGCATCAGGGCCCGTCCGGTCTACGTCCGGCTGGAAAATCATATCCGAGGCCACTTCTTAATTTGCTTCCTTGCATTGTGCCTGCATCGATTCTTAGAGTACAAACTCCAAAAGGAGAATAAGAAGGCAACTACGGATCAAATCATCGACGGCCTGAACAATGCACTTATTGCCCTGATCAATCCGGCTAAAGGAATAGAGTTTTACGGCACCAGCGGATTTAATACCGTAGTCAGACATTATGAATATAGTGGGGCAAACTCCTCCTCTCACTTATGAGGAGGCAGGATCGTTGAAGAAGAAGATGAGGCTGTACTGCGCCGTCAGAGACCTGTTCGGCTCTACTACAACAAGTTAAGAAATCAAAAAATCGTCGATACTAGGACTGGCGGGGGCTTAAAGCCTCCGCCTTGTTGTTTAGGTATTGAAACTGGGAGTAATGGATTTAACTTTAGCCTTGGAAGGGCCTCTAATGGCAGCCGTTCTTGGAATATTTTTTACGAAAATCTCACTATTCCCATAGCGTTAGGCATGCCGAGTTTGATCGCTTCCGACATCGTTTTTATTCTCGACAAGCCTCACAATCGCTCTTAACTTTTTTCCTTTCCTGCGGAAAATTATTGTCAAGTTACAGTCTGCCATGATAATTAATTGTTTTTCAGGGAAGTTTTTGATTGACCTTGAAGATATATCTTATTTTTTAGTGCTTTTTCCTTGCTATAGATGGTTATGAAGTTACGATTTTCCAAGGTTTAAATTATCTTTTTTTGTTATAATGTCGTTATTGCATTCAATAGGAGTGCAAGGGGCTGATTGAGATTGTCAATATCTCGTTGATCTTTAGTTCCATTTGACTGAGGTCTCCGAAGAGCATGACGATCATGATCGTCAAAGTACTAAGGTCTAATTCGACCATATCGGTTGAAGCTATTCCTATGTTACTTAGTATGATTCCCTGTTGTCGTGGCCAAGGACTTCTACAGACTCATGGGTTTTGGAACCACGCCTTTTAGCCCATGAGCCTTGAGGGTTGCTGTGGACTTCAATAGCTGGCTAGATACTTATACTGAGAAATTTCCCAAAAAATATAGGCATTTTGATAATCCTATTTCTCTAATTGTAAGAAAGCGGGGTTTGCTAACTAATCCAGAAGAGATATGCCGACACTCTTTTTATCCTTTAATCAAAATCCAGCTAAGAAAAAACAAATTAAGACAAGTACCTTCTTTGGCTTCATCTAAAAAGGTCAAACGGGATGAGCCAAAGATTCGTGAAATCTTGCTGTGTTCACATATAGATAGCCTTATTTATTCATATTATGCATTTCTTTTAAGTGAAGAATACGAAACTTACCTCCAAAAAAATCATATTTTCGACTTTCCAATCGCCTATAGAAAGTTAAAAGGTAAATGTAATATTGAGTTTTCTCATGAAGTAATAGAACACATAAAAAATCAAAAAAATGGTTGTTGGATTTTGCTTTTTGATTTTAAAGATTTCTTTGGTTCACTAAACCATCTTATTTTGAAAGAAAAAATACAGAGAGTTCTTAATGTAGAGAGATTGTCACCGGATTGGTTTAGTATTTATAAAAATATAACTAAATATTCTTTTATAGCGCAGGAAAAAATTTTTGAGATTAAAGAAATTCCTGTGGGTGAACGAAAAAAATCACTAAAAAAGTTGAAAAGGTGGTTCTCCCCAAAGGAATTTCGACAGCTTTCTTCTTACATTAATAAAAACTCCTCTGGAATCGGTATCCCTCAAGGCTCTCCTATCAGTGCAATCTTGTCAAATGTTTACATGATAGATTTTGATCAAGAACTTGCTGAAACAATTTCTAGACTGAAAGGGTTTTACCGGAGATATTCTGATGACTTTATTGTTGTAATTCCAAGGTCTGAAGATTGTGATCCGGAAGATATTAAAAATAATATAATATCGTTAGCTGAGAACTACGAACTTAAAATTGAAGAGCATAAAACAAAGATTTTTTCTTTTAATGGTAGAAGAATTTTTGAAAAAGTAGGCAAGCTATACAAACTATCTGTACTAACATTTCTTGGATTTTCTTTCGACGGTCGAAATTCTTCAATTAAAGCAGGAACCATTTCACGTGGTTACAACAAACTTCTTCGAGAAGCCAAAATCCTTGAGAAATTGTTAGATAAATATGAACAAGGTGAAAAAGAAGTGACTCCGCCTTTTCCTGAGAATCTACGGGAAAGAATTCTATATGTCAAAAATAGAAAAAGGAAGTTTTGTAGAGCAAAGAAAAAAGATAATAAGAAAAAGAACTTCATTACCTACGGATACAAGGCTTCAAAGATTTTCAATAATAACGAAGGAATGCTCCACGCTATGCGGAATCTCAGAAATAGAATAGGGGCAAAATTAAGAAGATATAGAAAGAGACGAGCCTCGGCTATTGAATCTCGGAGTTAATACTGAGGTTTACATAAAACAAATCTACAACAAGCAATAAAAACAAGACCCTCCTGGCTAAAGGAGGGTCAAAAATCAAGCTCAACTTATATTACTTACCGGCAATATTCCTGGCGGCCAATCGTCCTAACGACATTGCTTTGCCCCAAGCTGTACCGGTCATATAAGCGGCTCCATGGACACCGCCGACAATTTCTCCTGCTGCATAAAGATGATTAATCTTGTTCCCGAAAACATCAATGACTTGGGCCTTGGTATTTATCTTTAATCCGCAGTAAGTGCCTATCAAGGCAGCGGTTGTGGGCATGATGTAGAAGGGACCGGTTTCAATTTTCATGGGTTTACCGTGACCGCTTGTCAAAGAGTTCCGTCCGAATTCAACATCGTTTCCGGCATCGACGCCCTGGTTGTAATTCTTAACGGTTTCTTCAACAGTCTTAACAGGCAGTCCGGCTTTCTCCGCAGCTTCAGCTAAAGTTTTTCCGGTATAGAGGAAATCAAGTTGTTTTCCTTCATCAATCGGAGAGAAAAGCTTCTTATCAATGGCTCTGCGACCCATCTGAGCTTTGCGCATAGGTTCGTCAAAGATCATAAAGCTCTTTCCTTCGGGTTGACTAAGTGCTAAATCGCCTAGTAATTTATAGGACAATGATTCGTTAACAAAACGCTTGCCTTCTTTGTTGACCATGACGGCACCGCCATAGTAAACCTGAGCCATATCCCCAATCGTTCTTGGATTGAGTTTGAAACCATAAGTTGCTTTAACATAAGCCATGTCAAGAACATCGGCACCGTATGCTTGAGCCATGAGTAAACCGTCACCCGTGGTCCCGACACCTGCAATAACTGCTGCTTTGGCCATTGGAGGAGCATATTTCCTCAGAAGTTCCGGATTTCGATTGAAACCGCCGGAGGCAAGAAGTACGCCTTTATTGGCTTTGATGTAAATTGTCTTGTCTTTCTGTGAGCATTTGACACCGGAAATTGAGGAGGTTTTGTAATCCCAAGTCACTCTTTCAGCTTTGATGCTGAGGATAAGTTTTCCGCCTCGCTGTGTGAAATAGTCTCTCATTGCAGCAAGAACTTCGCCGGGTTTAAAACCGTGGGCACGAGGGACGCTCATGCCTGCAGCTGCGGTTATTTCATGAGGTTTTATGCCTAATTCTTTCGTGACGAAATCATAGTGTTTGCGACTCTCTTTAATGAACACTTTAACGAGTTCAGGGTCATTTTGTTGACCGCCGGTCTTCATCATGTCGTCGAAGAAACGTTTTTCGTCGTCATTGATTCCTTTCGCTTTTTGCTCTGGTGTCCCGGAGACGGCAAATTTTCCGCCGCAGAGAACAGATGAGCCGCCGATTATCGGCATTTTTTCGATAATGATGGCTTTTAGCCCTTGTTTTACGGACTCAACACCAGCGGCAAGACCGGCTCCACCTGCACCGATAATGACGATGTCATATTCTTCGTCCCATTTTTGTGGTTGATTTGTCGGTACAGCCCAAGCAGGAGTGCTCGCTGCTAGAGCAACAGCGCCGCTTAATTTAAAAAGGTTTCTGCGATTGGTTTGCATATTTAATCTCCTTGGTTAAATGTGGCCTGAACTTTGAATATCCCGGTACGTATTTGAAGGTCTCTGTTAATGCCTTTGATTTCCTTCAAACTCGATTTCAAACCCTTCAGTACCTAGGTACTTTGATAAAAATCAAACTTATCCCTTTTTCTTAACTTAGGATTTATAAGGGTAGCTGATTTGGAATGGGAGCCTTAAGATGGACTGAGATGGAGAGTGCAATGCTGAGAAGAAATTTTATAAGTTACTGCTCAATTGGTGCCGGAGTGCTCATGCAGAGGTTTGCTTCTTCTCAAGAGAGGCCGAGTTATGACTTGATTGTTGTAGGATCCGGTGCCGCAGCCCTGGCCGCGGCAGTCTCAGCCTCCGACGAAGGTCTCAAAAGCATCTTAGTAATAGAGAAGGAACCAATTATCGGCGGATCAAGTGCGATATCCGGCGGAGCTATAGCTGTGTCGCAAACCGACTTCCAACGTCAGCAAGGTATCAACGATACAGATGAGCGTTTCTTCAATGATTTAATGAAGTGCGGAGGGTATGTAAACGATCCTGCGCTAGTAAAAACTTTGGTGGGCAGAATCCGAGAACAGTATGAGTGGATTGTCTCAAAGGGTTTGAGTCCTATGAAGCTGATGGCAGCATCAGGAATGAGCCTTCCTCGATCACATATGTTTAATTCAGGACTGTTGATACAGCTTTTCAGAGAGGAACTCAACTCAAGAGGGATTCGAATAAAGACTGGTTGTCGGGCGATAGAACTGGTTCAACACAACAGTAAGGTAGTGGGGGTTTTAGTGACTCATTGCGGTAAGACATTCTTTTTGCAGAGCCGGAAAGGGGTGGTCCTTGCTACAGGAGGATTTGCAAGAAATCAGGCTTTGCTGTCTCGTTATGCACCCCAAATGAAGAAGGTGAAAGTGGTTTCCGGGATCGGATCAAACGGAGACGGTTTCTTGATGGCATTGAATCTTGGTGCCTACTTTGTAGAAGGTGAGACGGTCCAAGCTTCGTACGGTTTTACAAAAAATCCATCAACCATACGGGATTTTTCCACAATTTACTATAGTGGTGCGATTATTTTAAATCGAGAGGGGAATCGATTTATTGACGAGTCTCTTTCGTATAAAACAATAGGCGAAGCTTCATTAAAGCAGCCGTATCCGGTGACTTACATCTTTTTCGATGAAGCTGCGAGGAAGATTCAAATGTCACGAAGACCGGTAGACCATGCATTGTGGAGTCCTTTCGATCGAGGCTTAAGTCCTTCTTATTGCTTCAAGGGAAAATCAGTTTACGAAGTGGCTGACAAAGCCGGCCTTAACCCAAGTCGTGCAGAGGAAACAGTCCGAAAATATAATCAATCTGCTTCGGCAGGAAGAGATGACGACTTTGGCAGATTTTCCTTGTCTTCTGGATACGGAAAGTTGAGGGTGCTCGATACTGCGCCTTTTTACATCATGCCTTCTATTGCAGCAATTATGGGCACATATTGCGGTCTAAAAGTTGATCAATACGGCAGGGTATTAAACAAGTCCAATGAGCCAATAAACGGACTTTTTGCTGCCGGAGAAATTATGGGAGGAGTTCACGGAAAGAATTACATTACGGGAACTGGCTTAGGAAAGGCCCTTGTTTTTGGAAAAATCTCCGGAAAAACGGCGGCTTCCTTATGAAGGTTTTAATTTTCTTATTATCCTTAATATTCTTGCCGGATTGTGCGGTTGCAGACACGCTTAGGCTGGGAATTGCAAATTATGCAACTCAAGGTTTGCATGGAGATCTGATAGACGCTTCTGTTAAAGAATTAAAGAAGGTTCTCCGGCCTAAGAACGATCTGGAATTCGTTATATACACAGAAGAAGAGCTGGAAGAGGCTATCAATAATCATCAAATTGACTTCTTTATTTCCTCCAGTGCTTTTTATCGACAGATGATTAGAAAGGGGGCTCGTGATCTTACTTCGATTGAAACCAGAAAGGATGATGATCCAAACCAATCTGAAGGTGCCATCGTGTTGGTAAAAGGAGGAAGAAAAGATCTTTTAGTACTTAGTGATTTAAAAAAACAAATTGTGGGGTATAGCCCAAGTTTTGGACCTTCAAGCCTTCAAATATTGAACGGAGAGATCAAAGAAAAAGGGCATGATCCGAAGACATTTTTCAAAAAGGTTTTATCGTTAGGGCCTGACATCGATAAGATGCTTAAGACACTAGATGATGGCATTATAGATGCCTTAGTTCTCCCCTCCTGTATCCTTGAAAATTTTATAGAGAACAACGAAGCCGATTCAAGTTGGTTGAGAGTTTTGGCTCCTAGACATTTTTCTGCCTTGAAATGTGCGCATTCTTCAATGCTTTATCCCGGCTTAACTTTCGCTTCTTTACCTTCTTTAAACGCCTCTTTTTCTAGACAAATAACGCAGGCTCTTTTAGATTTAGATGCAACTGTGAAGGGGAGCTTTTGGAGCGTCGCGACAAATTTCAACGAAGTAGACAGACTGTTACGTAGCCTCGATCAGGATGCTTGGGCCGCAGACCGAGCTTGGTCGTTCCGCAATGTATTAAATCGTTATTGGCATATCGTTTTAACCATTTTTATACTTGTGTTGTGCCTTATTTTTTATAGTTCTATCGTAAGTTTGTTGGTAAGGAGGCGCACATCGCAATTAGATTTAGCTCTGAAAAGAGAACGACAACTAAAAAAGAAATCCTTGGATGCTTCAAGGAGAATTGAGCAAATGCAAAGGATTGGTGCATTCAATCAGTTGAGTTCATTATTCGCTCATGAGTTGGGTCAGCCTTTATATGCAATCAGATGCTTTTGTTTTGCCCTACGAAAAGAAATAAATAAAACAGGAACGAGGTCACAAGAAGTTCTTGAAACAGTTCAAGACATTGAGAAACAGACAGTGAGAGCAGATGAAATAATTCAAAAGACTCGGAATTATCTAAAAGCGAAAAAATGTTCTGCAAGAGTTCTTCTTGTTCAAGAAGCATTGTCTACAGCTATTGAAACTTTTAACGTTACGCTCCATAGAAAAGCTGAAATTCGTGTGGAGTGCACAAAAAGTTCTTTGTACTGTTTTGTAGACTCTCTGGATTTTGAATTAATAGTCATTAACTTGCTAAGAAATGCTTATGAGGCCGTGCAGCGTACTGGTAAAAAGCCAATCATTTATGTAGAAGTTAATGCCATCGATGATTACGTTAGTGTTTCGGTTGAAGACAACGGTCAGCCAGTATCAGAAAGTCTTTTTGCTAGTCTTGGAAAAGGACCGAAAACTACAAAAGAGGATGGTCTGGGCCTGGGGTTGACTATTGTTACGTCGCTAGTCGAAAATTTTGGAGGAAATATCACTTTCAGTCGCTCTTTAACTGGAGGTTTGAAAGTTACAGTAAATCTTCCTGCAGTTAAGAGGAATAATTCATGACGATTAAGAAGCCTCTGGTGAGGATAGTGGATGATGATCCCGATGTTCTCAAAGCTATGAGAAAGGTACTTGAGTTGGAAGATTATCAAGTTGTCACTTATCCAAGCGGTGAAGCGTTCTTGACAGAAGATTCTTATTCATTACCTGGCTGTGTTATCTTGGATTTAAAAATGCCGGGCTTAAATGGGTTGGAAGTGCAATATCAATTAAAGACTAGAGAATTTAACCACCCTGTTATTTTCCTTACTGCTCACGGAGAAGTGGAATCAGCTGTTTTCGCGATGAAAGAGGGGGCCGCTGATTTTTTGCAAAAGCCAGTAGATCCTCTTCGTCTACTAGAAGTTGTTGCTTTAAACATAGATAAAGATCTTAAGGGGTTAACCTTAAGAGTTGAAGAGAGAAAGAAAAAGGCGGCTTTGTTGACTCCTAGAGAGGCTCAAGTAATCAAAAAAGTTTTAATGGGTCTGTCTAATAAAGATATTGGTGAATTATTGGGATTGAGTGAAAGAACAGTGGAAAATCATAGGGCAGCGGCTTATAAAAAATTGGCCGTTTCATCTGCCGCGGAGCTGAAGGATTTTGTGTATTTTATTTGAATAATCTATCCTCTTTAGCTTTTCAATTCAACATCCGTAGCAAGCTACCCTCAAAATTTCATTACTTCTTTGAAGCGAAGAAAGAAAAGGTGCGGTAAAGCAAGCGGGCGGGAGTTTTGAGATCTAAATTTTAGAAGTTATGGGGGAGGATATCCAAAAATGAAAAAAAAAGTGGGGGGTCTATTTAAAAATCAAAAAAAAGAACGGCGATTGTTTGATAAAAAATTAATTTTGCCAAATAACCCAACAAAAACTTACTCGCACGTGCGAGGACGATGTTCTTGTGAGAAATCAATCGCGAAGGACTAAAAAGGATAGAGTCAGAGACTTTTGGCTATATGTCTTTTCTAATGTTCTTTCAAAGCAACGTTCGTTTCCGGTCTACATAACTGCAAACGAGCGGCTTTCTTTTGCTTGTTGAAAATTCTTCGTGCGCACCAAGAAGCACCTGCCGTTTGCGTTAAGCCGAAATCTTTCACCAAATCTCTCACAGAATTCTCTTTTCGTTAATCATCTCCCATTTCTTTAATTGAAGAGAAAAGCCCCTTGATATCTTTAGTACCGAGCTTCTTGTAAATTTCGCTTTTGTGCTCATAAACGGTCCAGTCGGATATCCCGAGCCTCTGCGCAATGGCTTTTGTGGTCAAGCCCTCAGTAAGAAGTTTGGCGACATCTTTCTCTCTGGAAGAAAGCGTCTTAAACCTATTTTTAAATTCTTCCCGTCCCATAATTCCGAGGGATGCCTTTAAATTTTCCTCACAAGCTTTCGAAATAGTCTCCATCAACAATGTTTCATCTACTGGCTTCTGAAGGAAATCAAAAGCACCGGCCTTTAACGTCATCACGGCTAAATCGACATTGGCGTGTCCTGTTAAGATGATGATAGGAAGCGAAATTTGCCGCCTCAGCATTTCTGCTTGAAGTTCCGGCCCGCTCATTGCAGGCATGCGAATGTCGACGACAGCGCACCCGGGAACGGAAGGGGCATCTTGCGTGAGGAATGAGGCCGCATCCGAAAACGTTTCAACTTTCCAGCCGGCGTAAGTAAGCATCATCTCGGCTGACTCTCTTAAATCTTCATCGTCGTCTATGATCCGGACGAGGGTTTTGGCTTGGATCTCTTTAATGTTCATTTTTAAATACCGGGAAAACCATAACCACCTGAAGCCCGCGAGGCTGCAATGCCTTAAATCTCAAAGAGTCTCCGTGATTATCGACAATCGACTTCACGATCGGCAGTCCTAAGCCAAGGCCTTGACCTTTGGAAGAGTGGAACTTGTCTGTGAACTTGGTTAAGTTCTCTTGACTAAGCGCCTTCGAATTATCAGATACGGAAAGAAGGGCTAGAGCTTTTTCTCTCTCAAGCAAAATATTGATTTCGACTGTACGAATCTTATCGCTTGATATGTTAAATTGAACGCGTGATCGATACTGTCTCTGTCAACTAAACGAGGGACAGTCATGCAAATCGATTGGACGAAGTATGTCAAGCTTGCGCGGGATAAAGGCTTGAGTAGTTCTCAGTTAGCTCAAGTCATAAGAAAGGAAACTCATCAGCGGGTGCACATTTCTGAGGTTAGGCGCCAACTCTTCACCGGTGGTTTTGAAGAAACGGTTTCCGGTAATGGTTCGGCTTCAGAAGTCAGCGTTATCGATTTAAGTGAAGCGAGTGACATTTGCCAAAGAACTCTAAAAATTAAAGTTGGCAATATTCATTTTGAGTTTGAGACGGAATCGCCGGAAACCTCTGTTCTTATGGTTCTCTCCGGGATTGGGAGGGAGTCATGAGTGTCCTCAGCTTTCAAAATGTTCATGTAACACTGGTTGTGGTTCCCACTGATCTTCGCTGCGGCTACGCCCGACTTTGTTCTATTGCAGAAAAAGACCTCGGGTTAAACCTTTCCGGCGGTAAAGAGGCCATCGTCTTCATTTCTAAGACGCGCCGGATCTGCAAGATCATCACTAACGACTCTAAAGGAACCATTCTGATTACTCGAACACTTAATCAGGGTCGTTTCGAACAAATTTTGGTTAAGAGTCAAGAAGTTGCCAAGTGCAGACTGACCAACAAAGAACTGGAGGACTTTCTTAACGGTAAGAGGCTATTTGTTAAGAAAGAGTCATTTTGGTGATCCGATAAAAGAAAACGCTGCCTGAGTCCAAATAGACGGCTCAGCAGCGATTTTTATGCAGACCTAAGACATTTTATCTTTAAAATACAATATGATGGTAGTATTTTAAGGTATATTATGATATAATTAACCCAATAGATAAAGCCTCAACTGCCATGACTGATTTAAGTTGTTTATCCAGAGACGAACTCATAGCGCTGCTGCAGAAAAAGGAAGAAGAAGCCGCTGCAGCTAACGCTAAATTAGTCACGGCTGAAACCAAAGCTAGCGAAGCTGAGGCCAAAGCCAACGAAGCTGAGGTCAAAGCTAGCAGAGCTGAAGCAATCGCCCGGCAAGCCGAAGAAAAGGTCATTCAGGCTGAGAAGAGAGCTCAGCAAGCTGAAGAAAAATTTGGTCAAGTTCGGCGCAATTATTATCAGTTGGCCAAAGGTACAATCCATCTCATTAACTCGGTCAATGCTGCCCAAGCTGATTATGCGAAGCAAGTCGAGCAATACCTCTTAGGTCTGGATGACGAGTTTGCAAAAACAGCTCTTAACGCTGTGCTGAAATATGTTCAGGACAGCCGCAAAATACTGACCTCCAATCAGCGACAGATCGTAACTTTCTTCAGCAAAGGCAAAGAGGCGTTTACTTCTGTGCAGCAAGCGGAAACAAGTGTTGCGAACTCGTTGACTGAACTGAAAAAAGTCCCTTCCTTCTCAAATAATGTCAAAGCCATCGGGACTGCTTTAGAACTGCTTCACAAGGCGGCCGTCTCTCTGGATGACACAAAACAATCGGCTGCTCAGATCCAGAAGAACCTTGAAGGAGTCAGGAAGCACCTAAACGTTCACCCGGAAAAGCAGAAAACCGACCAAGGCAGAGTCAATAACTTCGACAATTTAGATAAGCAGCCCGGCATAGTAGCCGCAAGCGCGGTCAGCTCCATGCGTTGTCCGGAATGCGGCTGTGAAATCACCGATCTCAAAACAGCTCTGGTTAAAATCAAAGTTCAGGCCGATGCCCTCCTTAATCACAAAGCGTTCGGACAATGCAACGGTTATCAGGTAGGCTTTTGTTCCAATTGCGGAAAAGTTCACGTGTTAATGGAGCCCGGCCAGGATCATCCTCTCTTCCCGGAAAGACAAATCAGTACTCGTTCCATGATTGCTTGGAATGAAAGTGTATGTGCCGGGATCCCTTTAGAGAAAGCCATCCGTCACTTTGAAAAGGAAGCCGAGCTCGGTTCCAATACCTGCTCGTACAGCCTGTACGACTATCAGCGCATCTATCTAAAACCGCTTTACCTGGAACTCAGAAAGAAGCTTCAAAATCAATCGATTGTCCTTTGCGACGACACTCCGTTCGATTGTCTGCAGGATCAGGGGCGAGGCAAGGCTGCCGCCAACCAGCCTAAATCTTGTAAATCCACAACGAATTACATCGTCACAATGACCTCTGCGGATAGTTCCGAGGAACCCGTCACGCTTTATTCTTACAGTCCGACTCGCAGCGCAGAGAACATCGGGAAAGTCCTGGCGGGTTTTAAATTTAAAACCTTAGTTACGGACGGGTACCCCGGATACGGGACTCTGCTGCGGGAGCGACTAAATCTTAAAGAAGACGACTCGGTTCGGCATCAGTCTTGTTTAGTGCACTTGCGCAGGCAGATACTGTTGACTGTACTTCCCTCTGATCACTTTAAACAATTGATGAAGCTGCCGGAGCAGAGGGCTCTGGGGATACTTAAAGAGCGTCTGGAAAATAATGCTGACGGAATCAAGCTTTTAACTGCGCTTGACCTCATAAGCTGTGTCTTCCGATTGAGAACACTTATGCTAAACGGCAAGCTCTCGATCGAGGAATCAATGTCCGAGCAAGCCCGGCTTATGGACTGGCTCGATGAACTAATGATGGAATTAAAAGACGGGTTAGTTCAGAAAAAAGGTGCTCGTTGGGTTAAATCAAAGGATCATCCGAACGCCAAGGTCTGCGTCTACTATTTAAACGCTAGGGACGAACTCAGGACATTCCTGACAGATCCTGCCATCCCGCCTTGCACCAACAAAGTGGAAAGAGCCATCAGAGCTGTAACTGTATTGCGTAAGAACTCCCTGTTCAAGCATTCTCCTGACTTCATGAATGCCCTGTGCATCGGGCTGTCTGTGAACGCCACACTCTTGGCAAACGGTATCGAAAACACATCAGAATTTCTAACTGAGTACAGCCAGGCTCTTTACAAACATATGTTGGAAAAAGGCTTGGCGCTCAAGTGGAAGGAAACGGGCCAACGAAAAACTTCCTTCTCTATTTGTAGCGGAAAACATGCCGAACAAGACTCGCAGAGCTCGTATCTGCCTGAAAAACTGGCAGAAGGATTTAATATGAATCCTTGGCTGAACCGCATCTTTAATAGAAAGGCTTAAATTCATTAATTGTTAAAGAGCCCGACCGGTGAAACTTCACCGATCAGGCTTAGCCTACTGCCGCGGGGTACGTTTAAAAAAACTAGCGATAAGATCCGTACGACTGGATATTCAAGGAGAAAAGTTTGAAAATAAAATTTTCGTTTTAAATGGAAACGCATACCGAACAGATAAAAGTCGACTTCAGCATTCACAAAGAATCTACGCTGGAACAGAGAATACTAAAAAAGAAAATAGATCTAGGATTATCGAGAATATAAAATGGATTTTTTTGAAATTAATGTAGAAAAATTCTCAAATTTCCGTTGGTTTTTCTCAAAACCGTTGGCTTCATAATTTCTGAAAATATCAATCTTCCGCT
>QWCK01002049.1_pt1 | contig 26880 bp, 22 predicted proteins | sample 1972571 | NCBI WGS metagenome assembly QWCK01 (sample SAMN09866710, study PRJNA288562) | Human gut metagenome isolate term2_stool, whole genome shotgun sequencing... | isolation source: gut | host: Homo sapiens | place: USA: California | reverse complement strand
GCGAATATATTCCCTTCAACGACAACAGGAATATATTTTGTTACCTGGCGGGCACACATTCTCGCCCACCGCAATGTAGGGGCGGGCCTGCCCGCCCGATAAGGGTGTGCGGATATATTCCCTCCAACCATGACAAAAACATACCTTCCCACAAAAAAAGCGAGCATATGCTCACTTTTTTATTGAGATGATATTTTACTGCAATATCTTTTTAAACGTCTTGCATCGCTTCGATTTCATCTTCTTTCGTCTTGGGGCGTTTTAAAATGTGTTTATAGTAGAAGCGTTCAACAAGCATGGAAACCGCATTGTCGCCGGCTACGTTCGCCGCCGTACCGAAGGAGTCTTGAGTGAGATAGAGGGAAATTAAAATCGTCGCCAAGGGTGAATCCGATGCCACGCCCACTACAGGCAAGAAGGGAAGAGCGCTCATGACCGCGCCGCCCGGTGCACCAGGGGCCGCTACCATGGCAATACCTAAAATGGCGATAAATTGAAGAATCAAACCGTAGCTGTGAGGCATGTCATACATAAAGAGCAGGGTATAGACGCATGCCGTCAGGGTAATCATGGAACCCGGCAAGTGAACGGTGGCCGATAAGGGGATTACGAATTCGCGGATTTGGCGCGTAACGCCCATTTGACGGTTACATTCCACGTTTACGGGAATGGTAGCCGCAGAGGATTGGGTACCTACAGCCGTAAGATACGCGGGGATCATTTTGACAAAGGTCTTTGCCGGATTGCGTCCGGTTAAGCCTCCCGCCACGACAAACATCGTGAAGATGTAGAGGATATGCAGCACGAGGATGCAGCCAAAAATGCGAATAAAGATAGATAAAATTGCAAATACGCTGCCGGAGTAGGCCATATTGGCGAAATTTCCGAAAATAAAGAAGGGAAGCAAGGGAATAATAGCCTTTGCCAATACCATATTGATCATTTCGTTAAATTCGTTGATCAGACCGTAAAAATATTCGCCGCTTTTCTTTGTGCGCATAATAGAAACACAAAGCCCGATCATAAAGGCGAGCACAAGGGCGCCCGTCACTTCAATGGCCGGATTTAAGGGAAGCTCAAAGAAGGGCTCCAGGGTTTTTTCAGATGCCTGCTGGATCTTTTGTACCATATCCGTAGAAATAAAGCGCGGGAAGATGGAGTGGGACATGCCGTAAGAGAGACTTCCGGCGATGAGAGTGGACGCGTAGGCGATTCCCACGGTTACGAGGAGAAGTTTACCCGCCCCTTCCGATAAATCGGCAATACCCTTTGCTACGAATGCGATGATCATAAGGGGAATGACGAAGTTTAAAAACTTTCCGAAAATACCGGAGAAGGTGACGGCGATTTTAGTCACCACTTCAGGGCAATATAAACCGACGACAGTACCCAGTATGATCGCTATAATAAGTTTAGGGATCAGACCGAGGGTAAAGGCCTTTTTGTTTGTCATGATAACCTCCTAATAGAGTAAAGTAAAATATCTTGGATCTATTATACCAAATCGCTATAAAAAAGAGAGCTTAATTCCATAAATACATCGTCACTTTATGTTTTGGAGGAAATTTTATGAAATATTATGTTTACCATCGCGATCAGCGATATTATCTGTCTACCGAGCACGCCTCAAAGAACGGAGCTAGCCGTTGGATTCATTTGATCAATCCGACGGAAGAGGAAATTCACTCCTTATCGGAGGAATATAACGTTCCCGAATCTATTCTCTCTTCCGTCGCCGACCCGAGCGAGGTGGCGAGAAGCGAGGGTCGCTACTGTTCCGAATATGATTTGTTTATTCTGCGCTATCCTGTGGAGGTGGAGGAGGGAATCTACGAAACTCGCCCCATCGCCATGATCAACACCGAAAAGCTGATCATCACGGTAAAATACTATGACGATCAATCCTTCGCTGATTTTTTAGAGGGGAAGGGCCATCGACTTACAGAAAGCGTTACAGAAAGCGATGATTTTCCCAAGGAAAAAAATCTCGTGGATCTGGCCTACCACATTTGTAAATCCTATATCGACTATACAAAGAACATTAATAACCATATCGAGCGATTGGAAAAGGACATCGCCCGCTCCACTAAGAGCGAAACCATTCGCGAGCTTATCAGCCTTTCCAGAAGTCTTATCCGCTTCTCCATGGCCACAGAAAATAATGAGCCAATCTTACATGCCCTTTTCGATCTCGAGACTCTCAACAGCTCCCCTACCCGCAACCGATTGCTCAACGATTTAAAGATCGAAAGCACCCAGGCGCAGGTTATGGTGAAGGAGGCCTCCGTTACGGTAGAAAAACTCTCCGATCTCTATTCAAGCCTTGTGGGAAATAACTTAAACGACGTTATGAAGACTCTCACATCTATTACTATTCTCCTCACGGTTCCCACCATTATCGGCGGGTTTTGGGGCATGAACACTTCCCTACCTCTCGCCGGAAGCCCTTACGCTTTTTGGCAGCTCTTAGGGCTCACCATAGCGGTCATCGTGTTAATGTATTTTTATTTAAAGAAGAAAGATTATCTCTAGATCATTTCCTTCACTATTTGAAAACTATTTAATACAGGGTACTTTTAAATAGGTTTTCATTGTGATACATTAAATACAAAGTTCGTTCCGAGATTGGAGGTTCCTCGTGAAAAACGATAATAAGTACATTACTTCCATCAGTTTCGGCGTCGCCACCGTTTGGTTTTCTACTCACTGTGGAGCAGGTTTTGCTTCCGGTACGCAAGAACTCCAATTCTTCGCCAACCACGGTTGGTTCGGTGCCTTAATGCCGATTCTCACTTTTATTCTGATCGCCATTACTTACTACGTCGGTTTGGAAACCGCACGTCAAACGGACAAATGGGGCTACGACGCATGGTCTAAAGAAGCCTACGGAAAATATTCCAAGGTACTCACTCCGGCAATGGATGTGAGCGTCATCATTACCACCATCGCCGCCTCCGCAGCCACCATTGCATCGGGAGGGCTTTTAGCCAATCAATACCTGGGCCTTCCGGTACTTCTAGGATCTATGGTCATGCTCGTCATTGTCACCCTGCTCGTCATCTTCGGTGAAGAGCTCGTCAGAAAAAATGCTACCATTATGACGATTCTAATCTTAGCTATTATTTCTATTGTAATCGTCTCCGGCTTAATTAAATTCGGCCCGGACATCGCCCGTCTCTTCGGAGAAGGCTATGTCAACCCGAAGGCAACAAAATGGGGCATCTCCGCTTCCGATGAAACGGTTCCCGGCAATATTTTCAACTCCCTCTTATGGGCTTTAACCTACGCCGGATTCCAAATCAGTGCCATCGGCGGCATTACCGCATCCTTTAAGGGCGGCAAATATAAAGAAGAATCAAAAGGCGCCATGATCATCGGCTGCATTATGAACATCCTTATGCTCGTAGGTATCTGTCTTTTAATCTTCTCTCAAATGCCGGATATCTATTTGGATGAAGCAACCCGCGCCCTTCCCACCATCGCCGTGGTCAATCAATTGGATATTTCCATCTTAAAAGTGTTATACCCGATTCTTTTATTCCTCGCACTTATCACCACTGCCGTCGGTTTTATCTTCGGTATCGTGACCCGTGTAGAACCTCACGTTATGAAAAACGAAACCAATCCGGTCAAAAAGAAAGCGATTATAGCCGTCATCTCCCTACTCGTCTGCTATTTAGTTTCCACCCTCGGCCTGATGTGGATCGTTCAAAATGCGTACAAATACCTGGGTATTTTCAACTGGGTACTGATTATTCTTCCCCTTTGGATCTTAGGATATAAAAATATCCACAAAAGAGATCAACTCGCTCGATAATATTTTCGAAACAATTTATTGGGACGTGCTTTTATTAAAAATATATTAAAAATATGTTATACTTAGAATGGTCGAAAGACCATTCTTTTTATTGGGAGTTGAGCATATGCAATCGAGAGAAATCCGCTCGTTTACAGGCATTCGCGCCCTGGCACTTTGGGGCGTTATTTTATACCATCTTTACCCGCATATTATTCGCGGCGGCTATCTGGGCGTGGTCATTTTTTTCGTCCTCTCAGGCTACCTTTTAATGGTGCAACATCTGTCAGGCTCAAAAGGCGATCCGCTACAAAAATTTAAAAAGCAATACATAAAATTAACGCCGCCCCTCTTATTTGTGGTGACCGTTACCCTTATCTTCGCCGCCCTCTTCTTTAGAGAAGATTTCCACGACGTCCTCTACTCCGGTATTGCGGCCGTCCTCGGCGTCAACAACTGGCAACAGATCTTCAGAGGGCTATCTTATTTCGATCTCCACGGAAAATTCCTGCCCTTTACCCACTTCTGGGCTCTTTCCGCACAGATTCAATTTTATCTTATTTGGGCGATTTTAAGAAAATTCTTCGGCAAAAATCGTGAGAAATTCGCTATTTCCTTAGCTGTAACAGGTATACTGTCACTCTTTCTGATGACGGGAATGAAGCCCTTTATGGATGACGCCACCCGCATCTACTACGGCACGGATACGCGATTTTTCTCCTTTTCCATCGGCGCCCTCGCCGGCATGATAGGCTGCAAGGGAAGTTTTAACAGACCGCAAAAAAACAAGAGCAATTTGGCGGCTCTTTTGATCACCGTCATGCTCCTCAACTTTTTAGTGTTTAAAGAAGGAAGCTTCCTCTACTTCGGCGGTATGCTCCTCTTTACGCTTATTATGTGCCTACTCCTCCTCATTACGGCGCGGGACGATAATCGTGCAGCAAAGGCTTTGGATAATCCCGTGCTCCGCTATTTCGGCACGAGAAGTTACGAGCTCTACCTCTGGCAATATCCGGTGATGCTCGTGTTCCAACAACTTTTCTCCCACACCGCCCTTTCCTATCACCTGGTGGTGCTCTTACAGCTGCCCGTACTCTTCGCCTTAGGGGAAGGAACCTATCGCCTCTTCCGCACCGGCCCGAAAAAGCAGATTACCCGGATCTCCCTCGCCCTCTTCCTGCTCCTCGGAATTATCGGCGGCATCGTCATTCCTACGCCCAAAGAAAATGAAATGGAACGGGCCCGTCTTGAAGCTCTCGCCGCTCAAAAAAGGGAAGAAGAACGGAAAAAAGCCGAGGCGGAAAACGCCGAGCTCAGCGAACCCATTCGTGAAATCAACGAAAAATGGCCCGAACTGAAACTCACCGCCAAAGATTTAAAAATACTGGAAAATCGGGACGGCATTATGATCGGCGACAGCATTACGGAGATGACCGCGGTCAATATCCAAAACTTGCTTCCAAAGTTTACCGTGAATGGCAAGAAAAACCGACAAATGGTACACGCCAAAGAGCTCCTCGCTTCTTATGATCTGTCGACCCTTTCAGCCGATGCCCCCATCGTCATTCAATTAGGTACCAATTCCGATTTTAACCACAAGGTTTTAACCGAACTTTTAGATGCTTGCGGCGATCACCCGGTCTATTTAATGACCACGGCCATTCCCGACCCTTGGGAGGCAAGCGTCAACGAAAAGTTTAAAAAAGAGGCGAAAAACCGCAGCAATGTTCACATTATCGACTGGTACGGCATTGCCAAAGAACACGAAGATCTCTTTATAAAAGACCACACCCATCCGAAGGGGCTCGGCATGGATCTGTTCGCTCAAACCATGGCAAAGCACATGCTCCCGCCGAAAAAAGAAGTAAAAAAACCGGCACCGAAACCGGTAGAAAAAAAGCGGGGACTGAAAGCTCTCTTTCAAAAAAAGAGCGACCCTCCGAAAACCGATGAAGAGCAGAGTTAGACTCTGCTTTTTGTTTACTTCTTTTTAAAAAATCATAAAAAAATCCTCATCACCTTGTTCACTGAAACTCCTTTTAGTATAGTAACGGGTAGAACCTTATACAATAGAGGAGGAATTATATGTTAATGCCAAATTATTACGTATCAAAAGACGGCTACCCCGACCTCGCCCGGGCACTGAAGGAAAAAGGCTACGAAAAAGTGGTCTTAATCGGCGGCAAACGCGCCTTACATGCCGCTGCACCGAAGGTAGAGCACGCACTGAAAGGCGAAGGCATCGTCATTACCGGAGAAAAAATCTACGGTGTAGAGTGTACGGAGGCAAATATCAAGCGACTGGTTACAGATGAAGACGTGCTGGAGGCCGATGTGCTCCTCGGCATCGGCGGCGGCAAGGCATTGGATACGACAAAGGTCACAGCTCTTGAAATCGGAAAACCCGCTATTTCCCTACCCACTATCTGCTCCAACTGTGCGGCTATGACCGCCATCGCCGTCGTGTATAACGAAGACGGCAGCGTCCTCCGCTACGCCTTTCCCCACGCGCCCTCGGATATTTTCATCGATCTCTCCATTATCGCTGAAGCGCCGGATGTTTATTTCTGGGCAGGCGTCGGCGACGGCCTGAGCAAGCAGCCTGAGGTCCTCTTCGCATCAGAAGGCGAAGATTTAAACCATATGGCACGCCTGGGTGTCGGAATCGCCAAAACCTGTCAGGAACCTCTCCTTCGCTACGGAAGAGAAGGCTTGGAAGATGTAAAGAATAATCGCGTAAGCCGTGCCGTAGAAGAAGTGGCCCTTACCATTCTCGTCTCTACAGGTTATGTTTCAAACCTTACCAATCAGGATGACTTCTACTACAATTCATCACTGGCCCACGTATTCTTCGACACCTCCTGCTCCATTCAAAGAGAAGGCGAATACCTTCACGGCGAAGTGGTCTCCTTCGGCGTTCTCGTTCTCCACGCCTACACGGGCAATGATGAAGAACTTGAAAAAATCGCCAAATTCAATAAATCCATGGGCCTTCCCACCACACTCCGAGATATCGGCCTCGAGGAAAAAGATTTAGACGCCATGATGGACATCGTACCGGAGACCATCGAGTATAAACGCTCCTCACAAGTCATCTCCATTAAACGTTTAAAAGAAGCGGCATTAAAAGCCGATCGCTTCGGACAATCTCTTCAATAAAAAATGTCCCCGTTATCAGGGGACATCTTTTTTTGTTAAAATTCGCCATTCAGTGTGCGGTAGGAAATCCATCCGTCGCCGATATTACACCATGTTCTCACGGAATCTGCCTGGGTATCGATGACGTAGACGGAGGCTCCTCGATCCAGAACATAGAGTGTAGGGTAGCCCTTCCCGGGGCCTGAGCGTACATTGGCGTGAGCTGCCGTTACACGCTGGGTGGTATAGAGGATGCGGTTCGCTTCGGAGGCGCGCTTTTCCGATTTGGCGGCGCCGGCTTTCGCTTTGGAGGCACTTGCCTGGGCATTGGCCGCCTCTACTTTTTTCGTCGTCTCTTCCGCTTCTTTTTTATCCTTTCCGAGACCCGTCTCTTCCTTTAAAGCCACGAGGCGTCCGTTTTCCGGCGCCACGGCGAGTAGGCCGGATAAAAGTTCCGACGCCTTGTCAAATTCTTCGGCTCCGTTTAAGGCGCGAATCTTACCTTCCGCCGCCGTTACGACGCCGCTTACTCCTTCTTCTGCCTGTTCTTTAAGTTCATTGTCGTGCTTTTTAACGGCGACATAGCGTTCTAAGGCATCGGCAAGAGCCATATCATTTAAGGCATCGTCTGCCGCTTCTAAAGAAGATTTATCCTTTGCAAGTTGCTTGGCGGCATCGGCGTCTTCTTTATCGCTTTCTTTTTGAGTAATCTCGTAAAGCTTGTGATATTCTTCATAGGCCTTGTCATAGTTTTCATCTTCCATGGCACTTTCGGCAGCTTTACGAATCCGCGTGCGCTGGGTAGATTTAAAGGCCACGACGCAAAGGGCGATAAGGGCGATAGCAACAAGGGCTGCCGCTACACCGATCATGACCTTCCTCTTTTTTTCTTTCGGTCGGCCCTCGCGGTCGAAGGCTTCTTCTTCCGGAACGCTATTTTCTCTTGCAATGGAATGAGCAGCTTCCACGGCATCCACAGGCTCCATGGGCTGTGTCTTTTCCTCTTCCGACGGCACTAAAGGTGTTCCACAAGATTTACAAAATTTCGCACCGTCTGCATTTTCCATACCGCAATGGGAGCAGTTCATAGAGGCCTCCTTTAATTTTTTATAAAATCGTAACTATGTAACGAGTTTATGTAAAACGTTTACAATATAAGATTATAGTATAGTGTTTTACAAAAAACTTCAACTAAAAAGGGAAATAAAAAAACACCCCGAAGGGTGTTTTTATTATTGTTCCGTCTTCATCACTTCCGACGCTCTTTTATCGGCGAGTTTCAATACACCAACGGCGAAGAGAATCGCCACGATAACGCCGACAACATAGGCGATGTTCATGGGAAGGCGTAATCCGATATCGGCACTGGCAATATAGCTCGAGACGATAAAGGCATAAAACATACCCGGAATTAGAGTGATGATATAGGGTTTTTTATGCATCCGCAAATAGACTGTAATGAGGGCTAAGGCGAATACGGCGACCAGTTGATTGGTAAAGCCGAAATAGCGCCAAAGGACTTGGAATCCTTCGGCATTGGATTTTGCAAAGAACAGAATCAAAACCGCGGGGATAAAGAGAATTAAAGATAGGATCACGCGGTTTTTCGCCGTAGATTGATCGAAGTTGATCTGCTCCGCTACCATAAGACGGAGGGAGCGGAAGGCCGTGTCTCCCGATGTAATGGGAAGCACGATAACACCTGCTACTGCAAATAACCCGCCGATTTTACCCATAAATTCACGGGAAATATTACCCACCATTAAAGTGGCGTTGGTATCCAGTGCCGCACCGCGATTAAAGACGATCATGGCGCCGGCGGCCCATACCATGGCGATAAAGCCTTCAATAAGCATGGAGTTATAGAAAATGCCTCGACCTTCAAATTCCGATTTCGTCGTACGGGAAATCAAAGTGGCTTGAGAGCCGTGGAAACCCGATAAAATACCGCAAGCGACGGTAATAAAGAAGATGGGAATAAAGCGCTGACCCATGGGATGTTTGGAGATGAGCGCACCCTCTGTAAGGGTGTGCATGTCCGCACCGCCTGTGGTGATCACACCAAAGAAGATGCCGATGGCGGATAAAATTAAGATCGCGCCGAAGATCGGATAAACTTTCCCGATGATTTTATCGATGGGGAAAAGGGTGGCGATAATATAGTACCCCAAAATACCCGCATAGGCAAACCAAATGGCACTGCCGTTGACGTCCATGCCCAAGAGATCGTTGACGATTAAATCTCCGGGGGTGTAAATAAAGACGACGCCGGTTAAGAGCATTAAGATGCAGATAACCACGATGTAGACGCGGTTTACTTTTTTACCCATGTAGCGATCGATAAGGCGGGGCACTTGGTAACCATTGTTTCGAATGGAAATCATGCCGATAAAATAGTCGTGTACCGCCCCTGCAATGACGCAGACGATGGGGATGGTTAAAAAGGCGATAGGTCCGAATAAGATCCCTTGGATCGGTCCTAAAATGGGGCCTGTTCCCGCGATGTTTAAAAGTTCAATTAACGAGTTTCTGCCTTTAGACATTTCAACGTAGTCGACGCCGTCCGCCATGCGCGTGGCAGGCGTGTTTCGGTCGTCGGGACCGAAGATTTTTTCTACGAAACGGCCGTAGAAAAAACCGCCGACTGCGAGGATGACCAGGCCAATTATAAATAAAGACATAGTTCCTCCTAGTTGTGCAATATTTCTAAGCTACCAGAACTATTGTATGTTAAGGCCAAATCGATATCAACTTTAAAATCAAAAAAACCATCGATTCATAAACGATGGTTTTTAATATTAACGCTGACGCGCCACCTCAGCGGGAATTCCCACCACCGTCGCATGAGCAGGTACGGGATCCAATACCACGGCCCCGGCGCCCACCTTCGCATCATCGCCTATAACGATGGGTCCGAGTATTGTGGAACCCGCGCCGAGAAGCACCCGATCACCCACAGTCGGGTGGCGTTTGGTCTTGCTCTTTCCCCGGCCGCCTAAGGTGACGCCGTGATAAATCGTAACGTCATCGCCGATCACCGCCGTCTCACCGATCACCACGCCCATGCCGTGATCTATAAAGAGCCTTTCGCCGATTTGAGCGCCCGGGTGAATTTCGATGCCGGTTTTTCTTCGACTTCTGTGGGAGAGCCAGCGGGCCAGGGTCGTATGGCCCTTTAAGTACAGGCGGTGGGCCCGCTCGTGGCTTAAAAGAGCGGATACCACCGGGTAAAGAAACATAGCCTCTATGAGGTTTCGACACGCAGGATCTTTTTCAAAGATCACCTCCGCGATTTTTCTTCGCCTTTTAAAGAACATATCTATTTAAAGAGATCGGTGGACATATAGCGTTCTGCCGCATCGGGTAATACGGTAACGATGTTGCCTTCGTAGCGTTCAGCGAGTTTAAGTGCGCCGACGACATTACTTCCTGCAGAAATTCCCACGCTCAGTCCTTCTTCTGCACTTAAACGACGAGCCATCTCAAGAGCTTCTTCGCTCGTTACGGTGATGACCTCATCGACAACCTCGGGATCGTAGTTTCCGGGAATAAAGTTTGCGCCGATGCCTTGAATTTTATGGCCGCCGGCCTTGCCTTCCGTAATAAAGGGGCTTTCCGCCGGTTCGATACCGACGATAACGGCGTCTTTATTCTTCGCCTTCAGGGCCCGTCCCACGCCGGTGACCGTGCCGCCGGTACCGATACCTGCTACAAATACATCGACAGAATCTAAAGACTCGAGAATTTCAGGGCCTGTAGTTTCTTCGTGCATCTTGGGGTTGGAGGGATTGGAGAATTGATCGGGCATGTAATATTCTCCCGTAGCGGCCAGTTCCTTCGCCTTATCCACGGCCGCCTGCATGCCCCCTTCTTCTACTAATAGAAGTTCCGCGCCGAAGGAGCGAATCAGCGCCTTGCGTTCGTCACTCATGGAAGAGGGCATAACGATGGTAACATCATAACCTAATTGTTTCCCGATTAAGGAAAGGGCGATGCCTGTGTTGCCGCTCGTGGGCTCGACGATTTTCATGCCGGGCTTCAAGTCTCCGCGATCAATGGCATCTTTTACCATCGCATAGGCAATGCGGTCTTTGATGCTCGCCGCAGGATTATTTTTTTCAAGCTTGGCATAAATACGACCGCCACCCATTTTAAGTTGTACGAGAGGGGTGTTTCCGATAGTTTCGATTATATTCATGATCATATCCAACCTTTCTACTTTGAATTATTTAATTATCATAACGCTATTCTCTTAGGCTGTAAACCATATGGACAAATTATTTATTTTATTTAACTTAAATCCGCACCGGCAAATTCTTCTGGCACATCATTTTAAGCATAAAAAAAAGCGCCGAAGCGCTTTTATTATAATTGGATCTCCCGGCCGATGCCCTTTTCCTTTGCCATTTGGTAAACTTTTTCGCCGACGACAATATCGAAGACGGCGGATCCCGTGGATTTAAAGAGGGTGATCTCATCATCACTTTCACGGCCCTTCAAATTGCCGAGGACCACTTCCCCGATTTCATGTTCCACCTTTTCGCGGGAGACGATCCCGTCTTCTACAGGCTTCATTAAATCTCCCGCCTCGTGCATAACACCGTCGACGGTATCTAAATACACCTTGTCCGCCCGGGCGACGATTTCAGGGGGCAACTCGATCATATCAGGAGTATAGGCGCCGACGCCGTTAATATGACATCCCGGCTTCACGAGCTTGCCGTCGAATACGGGAGAGGTAGCCGTGGTGACCGCCGTAATAATATCGGCCTCCGGGATCACCGGCGCAAGATCGGAAATGCCGATAAGTTCCGCATCGTATCCCTTCATGTCCTCTTTCACCGATTCCACGAAAGCTTCCGCCTTTTCCTGTTTACGATTGAAGATATAGGCCTTTTTGATGGGACGCACGGCGAGAACCGACTCCAGTTGGCTCTTCGCCTGGCCGCCGGTACCGATTAAGACAAAAACTTCCGCATTCTCTTTGGCGAGAAGATCGGTAGCCGCACCGCTCAACCCGCCGGTGCGCATGCGGGTAAGCTCCGTTCCGTCCATAATCGCCTTTACAAAGCCCGTTTCAGCATCCATCATAACCATGGTCGCCGGTACGGAGGGCATGTCCTTTTCCGCATTCTTCGGGTACACGGCGATGATCTTCACGCCTAAGGCATCTTCCCCTTCGATCAAACCGGGCATAAAGAGCGCCTGGCCTTCGGATTTTTTTACATCTAAATTCGTACGCAGGGGAATATCCGTCTTCTTCGACGAATAGTACCCCATGGCGGATTTATCCGCTTCAATAACATCCCTCACCGACATGGATCGGGAAACTTCTTCTGCCGTCAATACTAAAACCTTCACAGGTCACCTCCAAAGATAAACTAATTTATTATAATCAAAAAAAGCCGCAAAACAAAAGCCCCACATGCAAGCGGGGCCTCTGTTAAATACGACAGGTTTCTTTATTGATCAATACCGGCACCTTAGCGGCATTTAAGACCCTGTCGGAGACAGAGCCCAGAAGCGTTCTGGAAAAACCGCCTAAACCGCGACTGCCCATTACGATTAAATTCACCTTGTTTTCTTCCGCACAGGCGATAATCTCTTCCGATGCACGCCCCACACGGTAGCAGGTTTCGATATCAAGGTCGTATTGAATTTGTTCCTTCGCCTTTTCTAAAATATTTTCTCCGCGAACCGCTTGCGCCTTTTTAAAGTCCGTCGTGAGAAAATCGCCGGGATAATGCTCAATAATATTGGTATCAGTTAAAACAGTCAAGATAATAAGTTTGGAATTAAAGGCATGAGCCAAAAGTTCAGCTTCCTTTAATGCACAATAAGAGTCTCTCGATCCGTCAATAGGTACTAAAATTTTATTATACATACGATCCCTCCTTTGTATGTAGTATACCACGAATTTAGCAGGATAAAACGATAATTTAAAGAAGACTGCGTTTTCGTTATGTTTAAATTACGAGGAGGAGAGTATATATCGTGTATAGACGAAAAACAATGAGAAAGGACTATAGAATGAACAGAACTGTGAAACGAATCGTGGAAGGCGAACCCGGCATCGACGGTGCCGGTGTCCATTTAACCCACGTATTAAGTCGCCATACCATGCACGACAGCGATCCCCTTCTGCTCCTCGATGCCTTCGATTCAACCGATCCCAAACAATATACTGCGGGATTTCCCATGCATCCCCATAGAGGAATCGAAACCATCTCCTATGTCTACAACGGTACCATGGTCCATCGTGATTCCCTCGGAAACGAAGACGCCATATCAGACGGCGGCGTCCAGTGGATGACCTCGGGAAGCGGCATACTCCACGAAGAAAAACTTCCGCCGGTGGAACACCTTTTCGGCGTGCAGCTTTGGCTCAATATGAAGGCGGGAGACAAAATGGCCGAGCCCGCCTATACGCCCATCCGCTCCGAAGAGATTAAAGAAATCCCCTTTGATGGCGGCACACTCCGCCTCCTCGCCGGCCGCTACGAAGACAACAAAGGCTATATTTCAAAATACCAACCTGTAGATTATTACGATGTGCACATTGATCCCGGTAAAAAATTTGAAATGGCAGTAGATGAAGACCGCTCCATTACCCTCTTCACCCTTATCGGCGAAGCGGAAGTGGAGGGAGAAAGAATCGAAAACTTCCGCGCCGCTATTTTAAACTCGGGCGACACCCTTGCCATCGACAACAAAACCGGGGAAGAAATCGCCGTCCTCGTCTTTATATCAGATGCGATTAAAGAACCGATCGCCTGGCGCCCCGGCCCCATCGTCATGAACACGGAAGAAGAACTGGATCAGGCATACGATGAAATAAAAAAAGGCACCTTTATAAAAGACGCCATTCATATGAATAAATAAAATGTTAGTCCGTTTCGGATCCAAGATAAAATCGAGCAGGCAGCTTGCTTGCTCGATTTTTTTAACAAAAACTATGATTCAATCGAGGATTTCGATGGATTTAATTCTGTTGTCGCTAACGAAATTGTAATTCCTTCCGTCGAAGAGGTCTATAGAATCTCTTCCCCCAACATCTCATCGTACACTTTTTTCGTATCCTCGTCGAAGAGTACCCAGAGAACCTCCATGTCTTTGTCTTTTACATATTCCTTCACTGCCTTGACAGCGGTTTTGGCGGCTTTTTCTACCGGATAGCCGAAGATTCCCGTGGAGATGGAGGGAAAGGCCACGGTTTTTAAGTCTTTTGATTCTGCCACTTCCAAGGAGCGCGTGTAGCAGGAGGCGAGTTTTGCTTCTTCGCCCGATTCTCCCCCGTGCCATACGGGTCCGACGGTGTGGATGATGAAGCTTGCGGGGAGTTCGAATCCTTCTGTAATGACGGCGTCTCCCGTGGCACAGTATCCGATGGCGTCACAGGCTTTTTGCAGTTTTCGGGCGCCTGCAGCGGCGAAGATGGCGCCGCAGACGCCGCCTCCTTGCAGAAGTCTCTCATTGGCGGCGTTGACGATGGCATCCACTCTTTGGGTTGTGATGTCACCTTTTACTGTTTTTATCGTTCCCATAATTTTCTCCTTCCTTCAAAGAAAGCCCTTACGCAGGTAAGGGCTTAGTTTTTATCTTTGATTCGTTCGCTCGCCCGATAATATTCCATGGCGCGATAGTTTCGAATATTTTCTTTTAGTTTTTCATCGTCACTTAAATTAATATAAGCTCCGCCTCGCCTTACGAAGGGATCGTGATAGACAGTAATGCCTTTTAGATAATGGTCCTGCATTTGCATCATGGCGTCTTTCGGCCAGCCCATGGTGGTGTAGAGGTAATTCATTAAGAGGAAGGGACTGAGATCGGGCCCTTGTCCTTCGAATTCTCTTCCGAGCTTATCTTTGGCCGCCGGATTTGCCCAAATCACATAGGGTGTGGTGTAGTAGTTAAGCATGCCTTCCAAGGTCGATTGATCGCTGTTAATTCCGAGGACATGGTAGCCGCTTTCCCCTTCCCCGAGCCAAGGTTTGTGGTCGCCGAAAAAGACAAGGACGACAGGCTCGGGGTTGTTTCGCAAATTTTCCACAAAGGCGCCCAGGGCTTTATCCGTGGCGGAGACCTCTGTTAGATAGTGGTTGATGATGCTCCAATCTTTCCCCCGCTCACCGTTTATAGGCTCGATATAATCTCTGTCGCTCTCTCCGTAATCGGCATAGGGTCCGTGGCCTTGGTAGGTAAGGGCGTACGTGAAATAGTAGTTACCTTCCTTCGCCGCTTTGTCCAATCGTTTTTCCACTTCCGGGAAAAAGTGCTCGTCTCGTGTGTAGCCGTAATCCTTGTCGAATTCCTCTTCAATAGGCTTAAAGTAATTGTCGTAGCAGAGGTAATCGTCAAATCCCAGGCGAGGATTAATGCTGGAGCGGCTGTAGAACCATCCGCGTATGGGATGGAGGGCCTCTGTAATATAGCCGTTATCTTTCATATAGCGCACGTGGGAATGGGTGTCTTTTAAGTAATGGACCGATCCGTAATGGTTGGCGCCGGAGTAGCCGGTTAAAAATCCCCGCTCCGTGTTTACCGTGCCGCCGCCGAAAATATCATCTACAAGGCGACCGCTTAGCCCTTCTTTTTGGATATGGTGGAAGTTTTTGTAAACATCGGGATCGATATCCGCCCCGTCGTAAATGCTGAAATCGGCAAAAGATTCCAACATTACCGAGACGACATGCACTTTTTTATCTTCCGGCAGCGTGGGATCTTTGTATTTTTCCCAAAGCATGGCGGTAAGTTTTTTGTCGTAGTCTTGGGGTCTGTTACCCAGAAGCATGCGCCCGGTAAATAAAAAGGGATAGGCTAAGCCCTTGGATTGATACACTTCCCCGCCGTTATAGATGTTAATGATCTCGTCATCTCCGACTTTGGCATATACCGAAGGATTAAAGTAGGGCCCGGTAAAGCCTTGGAAGAGCACTGCAGCTCCCGCCACTGTAGCAATAAGGGTTCGTCGACGAGATTTCCCACACCAGGGCTTTGGATAGAATTTAAAAAGAATAAAGCTTATAGCGATGATGGATAAAATGGAAACTACTGCCATAGGACTTGAGGTAAAGATGGAAATATTGTAGTTTCCCTTCATCATGACCGACTCTCTGAAGAGCACGATCTCGGGGATCATAAAGGGCTCGTCACGGTAGATCATCTTGAATTTCTGCACGACGGAAATGGCAAAAAAGATTCCCGATGTTAGAAAAAAAACCAGATATAATCTGCCGCTTAAACTATAAATAATTAAAAATACGATGACGATAGGAATCAGATTCATGGCGAGGAGTAAGGGATCTCTAAAGTAACTGTTTAAGAGCGCACTCTGCAAATTCCCTTCACCGGAACCCAAGATAAAGGTCATTACCATAATGACCACGCTCAATAAAAATAAAATAACAAATGGCATTGCCTTGTTCTGTTTCAGTTTTGCCATGGAAAGCTCGCCTCTTTTCTATAATACTAGTATTTTACCACAGCCCCCTGAAATTGCACTCTTTCAGAAATATAAAAAAGGCCCTTTCGGACCTTATGCATTCCCTCTTAAATCGGCGACACTTACGCCCACCGATTCTACGCCGGGTAGGGATTGAAGTGTTCTTAGGCAATCATCCATTCTCTCCCGCACCTGGTAGGCTTCGGGTAAAATCGTAAACTCTAAAATGCCTCGCTCACCAATATCCACCTCTTTCGGCGGCGTACCGCGATTAATATGGATGCGGGCGACGAGCATACGGTGATCTCTCAGGGCATCTTCAATATCTTCCACAAGTCCCTCGGAAAGATCCCGCACAATGTAGAGTTCCAAATAACTCTCTTCCGATGCCGAGCCCACTTTAATGAGATCTTGCCGTTTGAACTTCTCTTTAAAAAGCTTGCGTTCCCAACGAATTAAAGTCGTCAGCGTTAAAAAAGCAAAACCCGCCGTAAGGGCGCCTTCTATGTACATTCCCGCTCCGAAAGCCAGACCGATGGCGGCGCAAACCCATAGCCCCGTCGCCGATGTCAGCCCCCGAATCGTGGGACCTTCTTTTAAAATCGTACCGGCGCCTAAAAAGCCGATGCCACTTACCACCTGACTTGCCAATCGCATAGGGTCATTTCCCACCGTGCCCGGTGCATATTTTGTTGTGGAAATAATCATAATGAGCGCCGCACCTAAGGTTACGAGGATATGAGTGCGAAAGCCCGCCGGCTGACTATGGCGCTCCCGCTCGATACCGATAATGCCGCCGGCCACAGTGGCGGCGAAAAGACGTAAAATAACTTCGAATATGCTTAACATAGTGACGGTCTACCTTCCTTTAATATGATATTGATCTAACGTTAACATGATCGTCTTAAATTTGTCAACCTTTGAACTCTTTCGCTTATTCTCCATCAAATGCTTTTTTAGATATATGAAGTTAAAGGCTATCCAGAACGAGGGATAGATCGTCGATCACTCCTCCAAAGGTGACGATCGCGATCTCAGGACCCGTATGGGCGACGCTCCTCCGGCGACCTCTCACCAAAGTAAAAAAGCCGACTTTCGCCGACCTTTTTGATTGATTTATAAGTTATAAGGTGTCCGGAACGAGGGATAGATCGTCGATCACTCCTCCAAAGGTGACGATGGCGATCTCAGGACCTGTATGGGTGACGCTTCTCCGGCGACCTCTCACCAAAGTAAAAAAGCCGACTTTCGCCGGCTTTTTTAGATATATGAAGTTAAAGGCTATCCGGAACGAGGGATAGATCGTCGACCACTCCTCCAAAGGTGACGATGGCGATCTCAGGACCCGTATGGGTGACGCTTCTCCGGCGACCTCTCACCGAAGTAAAAAAGCCGACTTTCGCCGGCTTTTTTAGATATATGAAGTTAAAGGCTATCCGGAACGAGGGATAGATCGTCGATCACTCCTCCAAAGGTGACGATCGCGATCTCAGGACCCGTATGGGTGACGCTTCTCCGGCGACCTCTCACCGAAGTAAAAAAGCCGACTTTCGCCGACCTTTTTGATTGATTTATAAGTTATAAGGTGTCCGGAACAATAGATAGATCGTCGATCACTCCTCCAAAGGTGACGATCGCGATCTCAGGACCTGTATGGGCGCCGATAATGCTTCCGACATTAAGATCTGTAAAGATATTTTCTTCCTTTACACCCATTTCATCGATCAAAAAGCGTTTAATCGCATCTACCCGCTCTTGCCAATCGCCGGAATAAACATAAACCGTTTGATTAGGGTTAAATACGCCACCTTCGCTCTTGCTGTTCATATAATTTTTAAGCTTTTTAAACAGCCCCTTGAGGCCCCGGTGCACGTCGATGACCTTTAATTCTCCGGTTTCTTTGTTGGTTTCTAAAACGGGAAAAATCTGAAGCATACCGCCGGCCACTTTCGTCGCCTTGGACACGCGGCCGCCACGATGCAGATAATCTAAACTTCCTACGGTAAAAAATTCGAAGCTTTCGGTTTTATTTTTTTCGATGTAATCGGCGATTGTATCTAAGCTTTCTCCACGGCTCCTTAAAATAGATGCCTTAATGGCTAAAAGCCCTTCGCCGAAGCTGGCGGCGTGAGAATCTATAACCCGAAGCTTCCCGGGATATTCCTTTTCCAGCTCTCGCTGTAAAAGCGACGCTCCTTCCCATGTACCGGATAAAGCTGAAGACAGGGCGATATAGAGAATCTCATCTCCCGCCTCCAAGTATTTACGGAAAGTGGATTCCATGAGGGGAGCCGACACCCGGGAGGTTGAATAGTGCACGCCCGAACGCATATTTTCGTAAAACGTATCCACATCCATGCTGCGTCCTGCTTCAAATTCATGATCCCCGTCGGTCAAGCCGATAGGCAGCACCTGGATATCATAAGTTTCGCGCATAATAAAAGTCAAATCTGCGCCGTCATCTGTAAAAATTCGTAACATCCGTTTCTCCTTTATGTAATATATCGGTATCGGCGCATACATCTCGGCGCCGGAATAAATCGTCAATTAAGTTTAAATATCTTCATTCAGTTTAAATCCTAGCCATTATAAAGTCAACGGATCCATGGAATCATCGGCGCAAAGAGACGTTTTAAACTAAATGTTTAAATATCTCCTATAAAGGTATCTATTAAAGAGAATGTAAAAATATATTTTTTACACGAAGGACGAAAAGTATCTTATAGGAGGAATTTATTTGAAACGCACACTTAAAACAGGCGCACTCGCATTAGCACTTACCTTAACTCTTGCAGGCTGCGGCAACAAAGCAGAACAAGCTGCAAACAATGCCCAAGCGGCTGCCAATAAAGCCGAACAGGCAGCTAATGAAGCAGTCAACCAAGCAACAAACACTGCAGACAACGCAACCGACAAAGCGCAAGATGCAGCCGACAAGGCGGAAGATGCAGCCAATGATTTCAGAGCGAAAGTAGACGCCACCAGCGGCACCTTTGACCTTGCCAAATACAAAGAAGGTATGGAAGAAGTTAAAAAGGTCGACGATAACGATGCCAAGGGCACCATCTACAAGATGACCGACCAAAACGGTGATTACTACCTCTATGAAGGTGAAGAAAACGCTGAAGGCTACAAGACCATCGCCTATCTTTCCGCAAAAGACGGAAAGGTTATGGACACTTTCTATAACTTCGTCGACAAGGATAACCAATTAAGAACCAATGACGAAGCTTATGTTAAGAGCGTCTTGGACGAAACGGGCAATGACATTGCGAAAACCGTCGCCTACTTCGAAGAAGTACTCGCAAAACCCGAAACCGACGATTTAGACGACGCTAAGGTAAAAGGTGTGGAACAAATCAAAGAAGAATTCGAAGAAATCGCCGACGAATTATTCGACGTGGCCGGTCTCGACAACTAAATACAGAAAAAGCGACCCCCGGGTCGCTTTTTTATTGCGCTTATTCATAAACTACATATTCTACGGAGCCTGTAAAATAAAAATCAAGAGTGATTTCACTCATTTCCTCGCCTAAACAGTAAAAGCCATTTACATAATAGGCGCGGAATCCGTCGTATTCGCTGTAGACCTCGATGGCGGCGTCTGCTTCAAAACGGGGAAGGAAATCCTCGAGGGTCATTTTTTCTCCGGAAAAGCACCCTATATTTTCCACACCTCTATCAAAGTTCACCATATAAACATAGGAATCGTCGAAGGAAACTTCGGTTATTAAAAGATCGCCGTTTACTCCGTCATTTTTTTCAACATCGGCATAGCCGTAATCCGTCTTTAAGAAGAGATCATCTCCTCGCCGCTCCATGGCGATAATCCGTGCGTCGTGGAGCGAAAAACGCTGATCCGGGGCTTTCTTTCGAGTGAAATGTGTCATAAATTACTTCGCCAAAAATTTAAGAGCCGTATCTTTAAAGATGCGAATCGTATCCACATATTCATCCAGCTCGATGTATTCGTCTATTACGTGGGCCTGTTGGGTGAGCCCGGGGCCGTAGACTAGGAGTTGAATATCGTCTGAAATATGGATAAAGCGGGAGAGTTCACAGGTGCCGATTAAAGGCTTGATCTTCACGTTTTTATCCGGCGCCGATTCAATCAGGGCGTCGATTAAGTCATTTTCTCTCGAGGCTTCCGCCGGATCCAGCACTTGAATAAGCTCCAAGCTCAATTTAGCGCGGCTTTCGTCTTTATTGTTTTCCTCGATAATCTTTTCCAAAAGAGCGATGGATTCTTCCGAAGCGAATTCCGGCACGGTGCGAATATTGCCTTTTACTACGGCCTTATCCGGAACAGAGTTAAATTGCACGCCCCCCTCGATCATTGAAAATACGTTTAAAGTAGAACCCAGGTTTTTATTTTGAAGAGTGGGATCGGCAGTTACCTCGTCGAATGCATCTTGCACCTTCCGGATAAAATCCGCCAAGGCCATAATAGCATTAATACCGATTTCGGGCATGGAAGAGTGGGCAGCTTTCCCCGCCGAATGAACTTCATACATTATAGAGCCTTTAGAAGCGAAGATGCCCTGATTTTCTCCGTCGCGCTTGGTGGGTTCGGGGGTGATAATGGCGTCTACCTCGTTTAAATAGCCGCCTTCCACTAAATCGAGGGCCCCTTGCATGCCAACCTCTTCGCCGACAGTACCGATAAACCAGATTTCCCCGGCGAACTCTGTTTTCGATTCGATAATATCCAAAAGCATGTAAATTCCCGCCGCCACGCCGGCCTTCATATCGCAGGTGCCGCGGCCGTACATTTTATTCCCTTCGATGACCCCTTCAAAAGGCGGGTGGGTCCAGCCTTCTCCGGCAGCCACCACATCCAAGTGCCCCGAAACGGCGAAGATCTTGCCCTTATCATGGCCCTTTAATTTCACGATCACATTGGAACGACCGGGGTAGGAATCGATGATCTCCGTCTCCACATTGTCGTAATCTTTAAATAAATCGGCGATATAGTGGGCGACTTCTTCCTCTCCGTCATTGACCGATTCAAATTGTATAAGATCTCTTAAAATAGGAATGTATTTTTCCATAAGTGCCTCCTTTATTTCTCGCTTTTTCCTTGGAAAGGCTCCGCATTTTTATGAGCCAGGAACCAGAAAATCCCCGTTAAGACGGCGAGTCCGATATTAATGAGCCAAGCCAAATGGTACGTTCCCGAAGAGTCGAAGATAAACGACACCAGGAGCGGGCCGAAAGCCGCGCCGATTTGGGTCGACGACTGCACGAAACCGTAAGCTTCCCCATACATAGTGCGTCCGTAAATGGAGGATGTGACCAAGGGCGGCAAAACCGATCCCAGGGCCAGTCCAAAGCCGAAGACGACGGCCACGAGCCAAGACCCCCACACTTGCCCTGCAAAGAGCATGGACACAAAACTTAAGGCCAGGGTGCCGGCGCCGAAAATAAGGGCGTGGTAAATGCCGTGTTTGTCGGCGATGCGCCCCAATAAGAGCTTGCCAAAAACACCGATTAAGAGATAAATGGACACCACGGTGCCCGCCGTTTGAAAGCCCGCAGCTTCTTGAAGGGCCGGGGGAAACTGGAGGGACGCGCCATTGGCGAGACCGTTCATAACCGAACCTCATAGAAGGAAAATAAAAAAGCTGCAGGAAAGAGACGCACTGATGGAAAGCCCGACGTTTAAGGATTTATTGGAATCCACAGAAGGATTCGCCAACTCCTCCTCTTCCCCTTTATATCCGTAGGGTTTCAAGCCCTTATCTTCCGGCCTGAGATAAATTAAAAAGAAACCGAAAACCACGGCAAGAGTGAGAATAATAAGGGCATACACCCGGTAGGACATTCTCCAGCCCACGCCGGCGATCAGTCGATTAATAAGGGGGCTTAAAAGAGCGCCTCCTGCCGAAATCCCCGACACGGCGATGGAGGTGGCGAGGCCCTTTTTCTCCGAAAACCAGTTGTTGATGAGCATCATCATGGGAATTTGCGCCGTGGTAATGTAGGCGGCGCCTACGACGAGGCCCAAGGCGTAGAAATGAAATTTACTTTGCGCCAAAGAATAACCGAAGACGGCGAGGCCGAAAGTAATGGCAGCCCCCGTCCAAATCCGCTTGAAATTATATTTTGTAAGTATCACCGAAATAACGGGGCCCAGGAAAATCCCCACGGCCTGGGTAATAGTACCCGTAAAAGAAAAAGCCGTTCTCGAAAAGCCGAGATCATTGGTTACGGCGATCTGCCAGCTATTGGATAGGGAATTTACTACGGGCACGTAGACGCCCAAAACCAAAGCCGCTACCACTAAAATCACCCAGGCGTAATGGAAACCTCCCTCACGCTTTATTTCATTGTCCATAATAACCCCCTATCTGATATGTATTTTCGATATGGCTTTATTATACCCTTTAAACAAAAATTAACCTATATTTATTGCAGTGTAAATAATTCTACGAGTATACCGTATCGAGGAATAAAAAAAGCCCCGAAGGACTTTTTGAGTAGAAGGTAGATACAGCTGCCTGACATCACTACTTTCCTATTATTTCTAAGTATAGAATAAATTGGTTTTCAAGTGAAAACATGATATTCTAATCGTTAGAGATTAATGACAACGTTTTTAGGAGGCATGATGAAGATTTTGAGATTTAAGAGTTTAATTCCTATCGCATTCTTGCTCGCTCTATGTTTTGTACCTTCTCATTCTCTGGCCTATTCAGAGCCTGAGGTAAGTCTTGAAATGTTTGGACGACCTATTGAAACCGAAGTCGAACCCATCATTCGAAATGATCGAACCATGGTTCCTTTACGTGTTATTTCTGAAAATTTAGGAGTTCAAGTAGAGTGGAATAAGAGGACGCGAGAAGTCTTGTTAAATAAAGGTGGTGAAATCTGTCATTTTGCTATTGGAAAGGCTAATTACAAAAAGGATGGCAGAACCTTCAATATTGACGCCCCACCCATCATTTATAAAAACCGAACAATGGTACCTTTAAGGGCGATCGCAGAAGTTTACGGCGTCACTGTCGATTGGAGTCCGACCATACGAACAGTAGTAATTGGCGATTACTTTAGAGAAAAGGTACCTTTTGAAACAGCTAGAGTTGAGCGTGTTCTTTCCCCAGATACAATTCTTATAAACGGAAGAGACGGTAGAGGAGAAGAAGCTCTTCGAATGATTTTGGTCTCCGCACCAAAATACAGTGAGCCTTATGCAAAAGAAGCATTTGAATTTACCCAAAAGGATCTATATCCTGGCAAGTTAATTTATTTGGAACGAGGTATTTCGGAGCGAGATTCTTCAGGCAACTTGTTGCGCTATATCTGGACCGCTAATCCTCTTGTTATCGACTCTGAGGTCATGAGATCTTCTTCTTTTAATGCTAGTTTGATAATCGAAGGCTATGCCCGTGTAACCCCTATTTCTGGCGACACTAAGTATAAAGATGCCTTTTTAGAATTTCAGAATGCTGCCAAAGAGCAGGGGAGAGGTATTTGGTGGACCGGAGACCCCAATAATAATGAGTTGGAGAAAAAATATAAGGCACAATTTCAATCTGCATGGGATTATATGGAAAAAATGACTGCGGCAGAATATTTCAGCGCTCAATATGCTTATGAAAGAGCAAATGGAGAAATTATCGGAGATATAGACACTGAAATGTATTATTTTCCCGGAGATCCGCAGTATAAAAAAATAGAGCTTGGAAGCGCCATATTTTTTAAAACTGAAAAAGAGGCTCTTGCCGAGGGATATCACCGAGGTTAAAATAATTGAGACCAGAAACGAGAATTATCAAAAATTCTTAATTGTAAATCATTAAATCTTCATATCTGCCTAAATGGCCGAGCAAGCGAATGCTTACTCGGCTTATTTTTTATTTGACCTAATTACTCATCATAACAAATTTCTTTTTCAAACATAGGCCTCTCTTTCCATGACCTAATCGTATATCAAATCTCTTCAATACCTATTCCCTGTAAATACTCGTAAGTTCCGTCGTAAAAAGCTTTCTGTCTCGTTTGGTCGCTTTCACTTCCCCTCGGAATAAAAAGAATCATTCCTTGGCGTGAGCGTGTCAACAATACGCGATAGGAGTTTTTAAGATAGAGTCGGTCTTCTTTCTTATTCACATTGTCCCACTGAGCGCCTCGGAATCGTTTATACTGCCATTTCCCGTCGATCAGTCGCAAGTCTGCATCCCACGCTACGATCGCATAATCTAGTTCCAGCCCTTGCACGTCGAATTCCGTCACCACATCTTCTAGAGCGTAGCTAGATCTTACGTCCTCTTTTCCATTTAAAAACCAATGGGCTACGTCGATTTTATTCTTTACGAAGATCCCTTCGGGCTTTAAGCGCAAGGCGCCGCTCGTGGCGAGAAGTCCATAGCGTTGAGATCCTCTCGCTTTTGCACGTACCCATTCCTTGGCCCGATCTAAATCTCTCGTTATCACGATAGGGTATAGGCTGCGAATTTTAGCATAACTTTCTTTGGCCCTTTCCTCGTCGAGATCGAGCATGGATTTAATAAAATCAGCCATGTCCGGCGTTCGAAAAGAACGCAGCGAAACAGAAAGATGGAGATCCTCTAGAGTAGTGATATTTAGATCTTTCGTCATGCCTTCCCAGGTATTGCCCATGACATACTCGTCTTTTAAATCGGAAGATACATAAACGTCCCAATCATTGAAGCGATGGTTGAGGGCGCGAAACCATTCCGGCAGGCCACCTTCCCCATCGTGAATTTCTTGGCCTCCCCCTACCAAACAGACGAGAACCCCCCAGTCTTGGTGTCGATCCAGTGTACTGATTAGAAATTCAGGCTCGCTATAATCGAAGTCGGGAATCCCTTTCTTCGTTTTCATAAAGTGTGCGATTTTTTCCGCATTCCAGGATCGTTGTGCTTCGTCGTAAATTACCACATGCTCAGGTGGAACTTTGTCGTTGTCTACAAAAGAGTCTCTATACTTATGTATGATCTGAATAAAGGCATCGACAGATCGCCGCACGTCGTCTTTTTTAGTTTTTATTCCCTGTAATTTTAATTGACTTATTTTATCCCTTACCAAAGCTTCTTTCAAAACCTGCACTAAAGGATAATTTCCCGCTAAAAAGATGGCGTGCTCTCCCTCTTTAGCATCCGCTCTCTGTGTGCTTAGATTAAGGCCTACCAAAGTCTTGCCTGCTCCGGGAACCCCCGTAACAAAACAAATGGACTTTCTACAATTTCGCTTGCTTTCGTCGATAATTTTATTAATCGCATCGGTGGTCACCGTAATGTTTTTAGCGCCGGCATCGTTTCGCGTAATGTCCTCTACATCGTGATCGGTATAGAGAGCTTGAGCCGCCTCGACAATGGTCGGCGTAGGGCGGTAGGCGCTATCGATCCAATCTTCATACGTAAATGATGCTTGCGGATAGCGAGAGGAAATTTCTTCGATCAACTCTCCGATTTCAAAACTATTGCATTTCAGTGGCTCCGCGACGCCATCTTCTATTTTTATTTTCTTCGAAATCCTGGGCGCTTCCGTCGCAATTAAAATAGGGACAATCAATTTTCCCCAGCTTTCCTCGTGGAAATTTTTTAGATCCAAAGCATAGTCATATACCTGATCGTAGTCTCCTCTGTAATAGTGTTCGCTTCCGCATTTAAATTCCAAAACAAAGACAATGTTTTGATATAAGACAATGGTATCCACCCGCTTTCCCATACGAGGAATAGTATATTCGAATAAAATTCTGGAATCTTCATCTCTTAAAGGGAACGTGGCGAGCTCTCTTTTTAATATTTCAATTTCTTCTTTCCAAGTATTCTTTTGAAGTAGCCTCGTACTTTCCGACGCGTCGTTCCCCGTTATAATTCCCAATATAGTCTCAGGACCATCATCTATAAACTTACGAACTTCAGATTCGTAGTATGCATTCAATCGTTTCATCTGAACTCCTTCATGATAGAGTGCTGACTAATTTTGATTATATCATTCCCTTCACTTTTAAAGTTTTCACTTTACAAGGAAAAATTCCCAAAACCGATCTTTTCGATTTTTGGGGACTTCTTTTTACTCATTTCTCAGCATCCGATAGCGGCGCTCTCTATTTTCAAGAATTTCTTTATTCTCGTTAATGGCTTCTTCCAGCATTTGAATATCGTCTGCATCGCCTTTTTTAAGTAGATCGATAATTTCATCCTGCTTTTCTATAATCTCCCGCTGCAAAGTCCAGGTAGTAGTGAGGTTTTTCCGGGCAGCTTCCCTGCCGGCGAGGGTCCTTTCCTCAAAGACCTCGACCTTTTCTTCGGCTAGAAGGCGGATGGCCTCTCCCTCTTTACGAATGCGCTCTAACCGCGCCTTTACCTCTTCCGTACGGAAGGTCAATTCGGGATAGGCATCCATAATCCGCTTGTGGAAGACGGAGCGATTTTCCAAAAGATAGCGAACTTCGGCGGCGATTTCTTCACTTTTATCGGACCGGCTCTCTTCCACTCCTCGCTTCAAGAGATTCATAATAAAGTAACTCATCAAG
>QWCK01003580.1_pt1 | contig 26911 bp, 33 predicted proteins | sample 1972571 | NCBI WGS metagenome assembly QWCK01 (sample SAMN09866710, study PRJNA288562) | Human gut metagenome isolate term2_stool, whole genome shotgun sequencing... | isolation source: gut | host: Homo sapiens | place: USA: California | reverse complement strand
GTACACCTCGCCTGCGGTGTGCTTCCCGGCAGGGCTGACGTTGAACAGCTTGTTGTAATCGTTGGTGCCCAGATCCTCGATCCGGCCAAACATGGTGGTGCCATCCTCGGTGAGGTCGCTGCCGACATAGAGTGCCGTACAGGCGAAGGCGGAAGGAACCACGGCAAGCGTCATCGCGCAGGCGATGAAAGCCGCAGCAATTTTCTTCTTCAAAGACATAATAGTATCGTTCCCTCTCTTGTTGATTGTCGGCATTTCGTCGGCAGGTGTCATAATACACCCATTTTAATGAAAATGCAAGTATTTTCCCGAAATTTTAGCATATATTCATTTTTATATGGTATATATTCATACCACGTTTTTCATCTGCCCCTCCGTGAGCGCAAAAACCGCCCTTGATGTTCTTGCACAGCATGATTTGTTTGAGGTATTCCGCCACAGCCAGCGAAGCACCGCCGGCACCTGTTTGGAAAGAGAAACCATCTTTCAGCAAGCCGGAAGCGTCGATGGCCTGTGCGGCAAGGTCGGCAATCTTGAGGGCGATCGGGTCTTTGGGCATACGGGTCATACCCGACACAATACCCAGAGGGTCGCCGATGGCAGGCACGTTCACCACATACTTTCAGTCGAAATGCAACGGCAACGCCGCAAATTGCAAAAAGCCCCTCGGCTTTCATTTCCAAAAACCGAGGGGTTCACCTTTTATGGCAGCACAGTTGCTATTTGCTTAGCCGCCCAGAACAGCGGGCAGGAATTCCGCCAGTCCGGGGATAGCGAAGGTCAGGATTGCCATGAGTGACACCGTGCCGATGACGTACAGCGTATCGGGGAAGGCCTCGTCCACCTTCATGCCCAGCACACGGCAGGAGGTAAACAGGTTGACCGACAGCGGCGGGGTCAGGCTGCCGACCATCAGAGTCATCAGCAGGGCGATGCCGAAGTGGAGCGGAGTCAGACCGACCGATACCGCGATGGGCAACAGGATGGGGGTGGTCAGGATGATGATGCAGACCGTCTCCATGAACATACCAAGGATCATCAGCAGCAGGAAGATGAAGGCGAGGATAAGGAACTTGGAGTCGGTGATGCTCATCAGCCAGCTTGCAAACATCTGGGGCACCTTCTGAGTGGACATGAGCCAGCCGAAGGGAGAAGCGACGGAGATGATGAGCATGATGACGCCGGTGGAAACGACAGCGTCAGCAGACACCTTGAAGAAGTCCTTCAGGGTCAGCTCGCGGTAGACGAACACAGCGAGGAACAGCGCGTAGACCACAGCCACGACAGCGGCCTCGGTAGCGGTGCACAGACCGGAAAATACGCCGCCCAGAATGGCCACGGGCATCAGCAGGGGCAGCAGAGCATCCAGAATGATCTTCATGCGCTCATTGGCGGTGTACTCGTGGGGGTCCTTGTTCTCCTTCTTCTGCCGACGGACAGCGAAGAAGCTATTCAGGACGATGAGGGCGATGATGGTCAACAGGCCGGGGGCCACGCCGCCGAGGAACATATCGCCCACGGAGACGCTGGCCGACTGGGCGTAGACCACCATGACGATGCTGGGTGGGATGATGCAGGCCATCGTGCCGCCGGCTGCGATAAGGCCGGCCGTCAGGCCCTTGGGATACCCCTCCTCCAGCATGGAGGGGCCGATGATCTTGCCGATGGCGGCAGCAGAGGCGACACCGGAACCGGAAACGGCACCGAAGAAGCCGCAGGCAGCCATAGCCGTTGCACCCAGACCACCGGGGAATTTACGAAGCAGCATATTTGCCAGCTTTATCAATCGCGGTGTACTGCCGTAGACCATCAAGGCACCGGCAAAGATGAACATGGGCATCGCCAGCATGTTAAAGCTCTTTGCGCCGCTGACCATACGCTGCAGCAGAATATCCATCGAGGGGCCGCCGTTGACGTAGAGCAGAGTCATGCAGCTGATGCCGATGGAGAATGCGACCGGCACGCCGATGAGGAGGCAGACCGCCAGCGCAACAAACATCAGGATCAATCCAGTATTCATCGATTCAATTCCTCCTCTTCCTTAGAGGTATCCCTGCCCATCAACTTCATCAGGTGCAGGATGGCCCAAACCACATAGAAGACAATCATCAGCACGCAGCCCAGCAGGATGGCCAGATAATTGATGCCCTGAGGCAGACGGAGGGCGGGGGTCTGCATGGGCCAGCTAGTCATCATCTGCTTATAGGCGATGGTGGACACGATGACCAGAAACGCGATACAGATAACGTCGTCGAGTAGCTCGAAGGCGTTATACACCGGGGTCGGGAGCTTGCGGATAAAGAAGTCGATACGGGTGTTGCCGTTGTTAATAGTGGCCATGGCCGCGCCCAGATAGGTAATAAAGACCATCGCCATGCTGGCAACCTCTTCCACCCAAGTAAATGAGTGGTCAAAGAAGTTGCGGTTGATGACCTGCATGAACACGATGACCACCAGCAGGCAGATCGAGATGCAGCTGATGAGCCGCAGCAGGAATTTGATGGTATCGAGAAGTTTCTTTGCCAAAATCTATTCCTTCCTTTCTCTCGGAGATTGACAGGTGCCCATCTTTATTTATTGAAGGAGGTAGCCAGATCGATCCAGCTCTGGCCGTCGGCGTACTGAGAGGCGTAATCAGCCCACACGCCGTCCACCTTGGCCTGAAATGCTTCCTTATCGACCTCGTTGACCTCCATGCCTGCTTCCTTCAGCAGCTCGAGGTACTTGTTCTCATCGCTCTCTTCCAGATCGACCTCACGGGCGTTCTTGGCCTCTTCCATCAGGATTTCCTGATACTCGGTGGGCAGGCTGTTGAACCAGTCCATATTGCAGACGAAGGGGGCGGCATCGTACATGTGGCCGGTGAGGGACAGGTATTTCTGCACGTCCTGCAGAGAGGCAGAGTAGATGTTGGACAGCGGGTTCTCCTGACCGTCGATGGTGCCGTTCTGCAGGCCGGTGTAGACGTCCGAGAAGGCCATGATGACGATGGAAGCGTCCAGTGCGTCGTACATGGCAACCTTCATGCTGTTCTCGTTGGTGCGGAACTTGATTCCCTTCAGATCCTCGGGCTTTTTCAGCGGGCGGGTGTTGTTGGTCATGTGACGGTAGCCGCTCTCCCAGATGGACAGGACCTTGAATCCCATGGGCTCGATGAGCTTCTCGGAGAACTGAGCGCCGAAGTCGCCGCCCCATGCATTACGAGCATTGTGCAGACTGGTAAACAGAAAGGGCAACAGGGCCACGTTGACCTCTGCGTTGATGCCCTCGAAGTTTGCAGCACCCATCTGCATGCAGGCCTCTGTGGAACCGCTACGCACCTGCTCAATCAGGTCGCTCTCACCGCCCAACGCGCTATCAGTGTAGATCTCGACCTGAATGCCGCCGTTAGTGCGCTCCTCAACAGCCTTTTCAAAGCTCTGCAGCGCGACGATGGAGGGGTGAGATGCACTCATGACCGAGCCGATATTCATCGTATAAGTAGTGCCGGGCGCTGCCGCTGCGGCAGTCGATGCTGCGCCGGAGACAGCAGCGCTGGTGGAAGAAGAACCGCCGCAGGCTGCCAGAGCGCCTGCCATTGTTGCAGAGCCAAGAACCTTCAGGAAATTTCTGCGAGAGATTTTCATAATCGATATCCTCCTAAATTTTCTTATTCCTTTTTGAACCTGCGGAGTCTTTCTCAACAGGTCGGGTTCAGTGTATTTGCTGCGCGCAGGCTATATCCCGCTCTAAAATTTTAAATTTTTGGGTAAATATTAGAGTGAAAAGACCCGTTTCTATTCAGGTCTCCTGCATTTGATCCAAAAATAAAAATCAATCTGTATCAAACTTCGTATTTTGCTTTCAGTGCCTTGATACGGGCAGCCTTGGCACGGCATTCGTCATCGGTGGCGTAGTCGTCGGTGGCGCGGGCGATGTGGCGGGTGACTGCATTGATGAAGCGGGCAGAGTCTGCAGCTGCGATAGCATCCACGATGGCCTGATGCTCCATGAGGTTGCACTCCAGTGTACTCAGCTTGAGCGGAGTATGGTTGACACCGAGATAGGCCAGAAATGTGATGCGGTTGGTCCCAAGGTCTTGGTGCATTTTGACCACACGGGCGTTGCCGCAGTAAAGCATATAGCAGCGATGAAACCGCACCTCATTTGCGACCCAATCGGCGTTGAAGTGTTCGCCGCGCTCCGCCACCAAACGGCGGGTCGTTGCCATCACTTCCTCCAGCTCCTTCACCAGCTCAGGGTGTCCTTTTGACATCTCAATAATCGCATCTGCGTAAAAAACCTCGCACATCATGCGAGCTTCCAGCGCATCCAGCAGTTCGGCGTTCGTGTAGGTACGCACCACCATGCTACGGCGGGGCAGCGCCTCCACATAGCCCTCGGAGATGAGACGGTTCAACGCATCCTTCACCGGCGTATGGCTCACACCAAATTCCTCGGACAGTTCCCGGACGATAAGCTTCTTGCCGGCCTCATACTTGCCGGTATAAATATTCTGCCGGATCTTGTCTGCCACCACATCTACTAAAGAGGTATTGACCAGCAGGCTGAGATCCGTAATGCACTCGATGTTCTGTACTGTGTTCATGAAAGTTCCCCAAATTTACCTAAATATTTCGCTGGCCTTATCATATCACACCTTCGCGCAGTGGCACAAGATGTCTTTTTCACAAGAAAATCAAAAATTTCTTGTGGATATTGCCGATCCGACGGCCTCCTTCGCGTCGTTTTGTGCAAATCGCTTCGAGAAAGACCACCATTTTGAGCGTTTTGCCGCTTGCGTTTTGTCCTGCAACTTGCTACAATCAATTCAGAATTTACCTAAAAATTTTCGCTTTCGTTTCGCATTTCATTGCCGGACCTCCCGTCCGGCCCTATCCTGTGCCTTTTCTGTCCTGTACTCGCGCACGGCACGTCTTTTATGGTATAGTATAGAAAGGCACCGAAAAAGAAAGAGGCTACTTTTATGAACCATACCGGCTCTATACAGCTTTTTCTCGATACCTGCCACCTCATCCACGCCAAGGGGCTGGTCAGCGGCTCCGGCGGCAACATTAGCCTGCGCTGCGACGACGGCATACTCATCACCCCCTCCGGCCGGAGCTTGGAATCCTTAAAGGAAGAAGACCTCGTCCTGCTGCAGATGGACGGAAGCTGCACCTGCCCCAACGGCGGCATCCCGTCGAAAGAGTGGCGGATGCATCTGGCCTGCTACCACGCCCGCCCGGACGTCTCGGCCCTCGTCCATGTCCACAGCAGCAATGCTGTGGCCGTTTCCTGTATGAAGGATGCAGACTCCTCCTGCGCTATCCCGGTGTATACCCCCGGCTACAGCATGCGCGTGGGCGAGCTGCCCCTCCTTCCTTATATGACGCCCGGTTCGGTAGAGCTGTGCGACCACGTCTTTCCTCTCATCGCAGAGCGCAACTCGGTGCTTCTGGCAAATCACGGTCCTTTGGCCGTGGGCCGCAGCATGGAGGAGGCGCTGAACATCATCGAGGAGATCGAGGACGAGGCGAAGCTTTTCCTGCTTCTGGGTGACCGTGGCATCGCTATGACGAAAGCACAGCAGAACGCTCTGCCCTCCCACGGACTGCGCTTTTGATTGGTAAAGGAGGAAAGCCTCGGATATGACTCAAAACGAAACATTGCTGCTGGGCATCGACATCGGCACTACCGGCACAAAATGTGCGATCTATGACCTGAAGGGTGAGCTTGTTGCCCACGCCTATCAGGAGTACTCCATGATATACCCGCAGCCGTCCTGGGCCGAGCAGGATCCCCATCGCTGGTGGAACGCCGTCCAGACGAATCTGCACAACTGCTTTGAGCAGCAGGGCATTGACAGCAGCCGCATCGCCTCCATCGGCCTGAGCTGCACCAACGCCATGACGCTGGTGGACGAGGCAGGCGAGCCGGTGTACAACGCCATCGGCCACCATGACAAGCGCGCCGACCCGCAGGTGGCGTGGCTGCGTGAGCGTGTCGGTGAGGATCTCGTCCTCCGCGTTACGGCGAACAAACTGGACAAGGGCTCGTTCTGTCTACCCTCCCTGCGCTGGCTCATCGACAACCGCCCCGAGCTGGTGGCTCGGGCGTATAAAATGCTGATGCCCAGCGGCTACATTATCCAGAAGCTCACCGGAAAGTTCTCCATGAACCGCCCCCGGATGAGCCTCACCTCGCTGTCCGACATCCGCACCGGCGAGTGGAGCCACGAGATCGCCAAAAAGGCGGAGATTCCCTTCTCGCTGCTGCCTACCCCTTACGACCCCTGCGACATCGTGGGCGGCGTCACCGAGGAGGCTGCCCACATCACCGGATTAAAAGCCGGTACACCGGTGTCTGCCGGTTGTCTGGACAGCGTAGTGGCCACATTGGGCGCAGGCGCTGTGCAGGAGGGCGATGTCGCCCTCACCATCGGCAGCAGCGGCCGCATCTGCTACATCGGCAGCGAGCCCATCTACGATAAGCGTCTGCTGAACTGCCGCAGCCCCTATCAGGGCCTGTACACCATTTTGCAGACCACCGACAACGCCGGCATCTCCCTGCGCTGGTTCCGTGATGTCTTCGGCGACGCCGTCCAGCAGAAGGCCGAGGCTGCGGGCCTGTCCGTTTACGATTACATGAACACGCTGGCTGAGAAGGTTCCCGCAGGCTGCAACGGTCTGGTCTATCTTCCCTATCTGGCCGGCGAAAAGTCCCCCATCTGGAATTCCGATGCTCGGGGCGTCTTTTTCGGCATGAGCCTCTCCACCGATTACGGTGCCTTTGTCCGCGCCATCATGGAAGGCGTGGCCTTTTCCATGCGCGACTGCATGGAAATCATGCCCACCGCCAAGACCTCCGCTTCTCCCATCCCGCTGGGCGGCGGTGCGGCTAACAGCCGGGTCTGGTGTCAGATCTTCGCCGATGTACTGAACCGCCCTATCGTCCGCCTCAAGAGCGGTGAAACCGAGACGCTGGGCGACTTCATCGTGGCTGCCGAGAGTGTCGGCCTGTCTGAAGTCAGCCGTGACTTCGGCAAGAAGCTCGCCGCCGAGAGCGAGGTGCTCTACCCCGATTCCGCAGCGGTAGAAGTCTATGATAAGGCCTACCAGAAGTATAAGGCCGTTTATCAGAACACAAAAATGCTATTCTGAGTTTTTCTTCTTCATTCTTTTCACCTTCACTATCGACTTTGAAACCGCCAAGCGTTACCGTGAAGCCAACAAGATGCCCCACCAGTTCCGCCGTGCAGCGTGGACCGACCTGACCGTGGAGATATATCTGTGATGCTTCTGGAAAGCGGTCCTGTGTTAAACACAATTCACCTCATACATGAGCATATAAGGCTCACCGCCAAAATTGACGGTGAGCCTTATTTTACATTCAATTTTTAGCGATAATTCGCTATAAAGTCCTTATGCTCTCAGTTTTTTAATAGTAGCCTGGGCGGGTGCCAAAATTACAGAGTGTTCGGAGCAGCGACAAATCGTTATTTTCAATTTTTCACTTGATTCCAAGCTCTTTCATCAGCTCAGCACGGCCCTTTTCATCTTCAGAGGCCCTCTTTACATCATCAATGCGATTCTGGTCAAGAAGCTTCTTTACCAGTAAAGCCATTTTGTTTTCTCTGCGGCTCTCGCCTTTCGCGATGCCTTTTTTGATGCCTCTGTTTTCCACTTTATCAAGCACATCACACATGTTGCGTGGGCCTCCTTTCCAGTTACTGCTTCTGATAAACAAGAATCTTGTTCCGGCGCAATCACTGGCACACTACTACATTAGATACCCTGCCGAAGAACAAACATCGTCACGCCTATGTATTCATCCCAAATGTCCTTGGACTTCATATCGGAGATGATTTCTTCAACTTTCTCTGCGGATAACTCTCCGTCTTCTTCCAACACCTCCAACATTGCTTCTGCTGCTACATAGGCATCTTTTCGGTTCTTTACAAGCTCGGTTGCTGTGTCCGCCAGCATCGTTCCATCATTTTTAATACTGCCATTCAACCCAAGCGTATACCAAAGGTCATGGCGAAGTTTATTCCGAATTGTACGGGTCGCATACGTTCCCAAAAAGTCAATCCTGCCATCCGAATAGTACACGATGTTTTCCATCATTCGCTGATTTCGAGGGTCAACATCAATAATTGCATCATGCTTTTTAGCATCACAGCAACAAATGCGACGCGCATCGTTTACAGTCTTTTTCTGTCCACCATAGCACGAAGCGAATAGGTTTTCATATTTCAAAGTTCTTTCTTTGCTTTTGCTCAATGGATACCAATGCTCTATGACCGTGCTGTCTGCCGTATTCTCTATCCTTGACATACAGTAAACGCACAGTCCATGCTGTTCTTTGACAAGCACTTCTCTAAGACAGTCTTTATTTAGCTTATCAAAAAATTCTCTTCTTAGCACATCTGCCTGTTCGCCATTCGGTTCTTCCGGTATGTCATTCCATTCAGGCTTTGCTTTCTGCTTTGCGAAATTCTCCTGAATATCTTCTGGGCATGGAGCTTTTTCAACATAGATCATCTCAGTTCCAGTTCTTTCTCATCTGCATTTTCGCTTCTGCACGCTTCACTTCTGTATTGCTCGTTCCAAAGAGTTCTTTCATCTTATCTACGGCTTTCTGCGAATTTTCCCTATCTCTCAAACAAAAAGCATCCTCAAATTCCTGCTTCAGCCGCCGTAACTCTTGCGGAATACCAAAACTCCCCTGCTTATACTCCACAACATCATCAATCGAATATGCGTACGCTCCACTAAGTTCCTCTACACCATTTTCTCCAATGGACAAAAGCTTCGCATCTTTGAACGACGAAATAATGATTGGAGAGTGCGTTGCTGCAATGAACTGCACTTTCGGGAAAGAGCTGTGCAGCGCGTCCAAAATTTTCCATTGCCATCTCGGATGCAGGTGCATATCAATTTCATCAATCAATACGATTCCCTCGGCCTGACTATAATCAGACAGTTCCGGATTCAGCAACGCAATGCGGAAAGAAATCTCCATCAACATCCACAGAAGAGACTGATAGCCTGCACTCAGATAGTTGACCAGCATCGTCTTACCATCTTCGGCATAGGTAATATCCTCGAAATCACGAGTATACTCCACCAACGGAATCTCTTCCAAGTCATTCATCTTCTGCATGAAGATTCCAACAGCTTTCTTGAAAGCCTCATATTCTGCAACAGCTGTTCCCTTTTTATATTCAGCCATTGCCATTTTGAAAGTCCAATCTGTGAGGGCTTTTCTGTCGAGAGTTGCATTCAAGCAGTCAATATAACCACATCGACGGTCATTCAGCTTATTCTTACCAACTGCATTTGTTGATACCTTTTGGGTATCAACAACTCGTGATGTACTAAAATAGCAAATCACTGGGAGAATCGCTTCCTGCGAGTTCAGAAGATCCCTGCCTGCTGCTGCAAATTCTTTCCCTGTATACTTTGTACGAGTAGCGTTCGTTTCATCTTCTCTTGAGATTTCGCTCGAATACTCCAAACCTCCAAGATTGATTTCGCTTTTTATGACCGTCGGATTAGAATACACCCGGTGCTGCGAAGCGTCACCCACAAGATTGCTGGTAAAATGAACGTCGTCCTTTTTAATGCTTTTCTTTGCAATGTCGTTCATTCGACTGAAATAGGTCTGTATTGAAAGAGCCAATGCCTCTAATACAGTGGTCTTACCAACACCATTGTTGCCGATGAGCAGATTAACCCCAGACGAAAATTCCAAGTTCATTTTCTCAATGCCTTTGAAATTTTGAATTTCTGTACGTTCAAAATACATTTTCTAGCCCTCTTTCCACAGATGGTGATAGGTCATGTCCGCTTAAATATAGCTATCATTTTTTATTTTACCATAGCAATCCAAAAACATCAATTATGGAATTCTGCCTCAATTCACCTATCTTCGTCAAAAGCTCTTTCTTATGTATGGCCACGAGTAAAACGCCCTCAGCATCTGCTATCTGATGCCGAGGACGTTTTGAGATGATTAGTCGTATCTGTGCTTAGATGACTTCCCATACACTTTTCGGAGTGATTTTTTCAGATTGACCACTGTTTCTTTGATGATTTTAGCTTCATCGGCAGAGCAATCCGCAAGCTGTTCTGTCATCCAGCTATCAAACACAGGCTTTGCTTTCTTGATTTCAATGCAGAGCAGCTCGTCCGCTGAACAGTCCAGCGCATTGATAATGTCAATCAATGTTTTCAGACTGGGTACAGAGTTTCCAGTCTCAATATGGCTGATATGCGTGACCACAACGCCGACCTCATTGGCCAGCTGTTCCTGCGTCATGCCTTTTGCAAGGCGGCAGGCACGGATGCGTTTTCCGATATCAGCGTAGTCCACCATAGTACAAGTACCCTCCGTTCCATGAAGTGATACTTGTATTGTAAGTGCAATCGTCCAAAATTGTAATAGCTTGAAAGTGTAGTAGACCTGTTAGTATTTATCGTTCAAAAATACTTTTACTTCCTGTCTACCATCAATCGTCGTCTCTGCTGTGATTGTATCTGGACGGAATGAGTCTCCAGGATAGTGCATTTCCAGCTTCAAATAAACCTGCTTTTCAGCTTCCAGTTCTTGTGCCAGCTTACTTTCAAAATTTTTGAATTCATTTCGATTCAAACCTGCATCTTGTGGAACCAGATTTTCCAGATCATTTGCACCATCAAAACGGTCTGCAATCGCGTGTCCACGGTCATCTGTGCTTTTCTCATATCCTTTACCGATGTCATGGATGTTGTCTTTAATTTGCAACCGTCCGTCATTCTCTTTTAGGTGAAGATCTCCTTCCGCTGTGAAAAGTCTTCCAAGGTGGTCTGTCGTATACTCATATCCATTCCTTTTGTACTCTGCATCAAACAGAAGATCTTGCTCCATACGATATGAAGAAAGGGCATTTTGATGATGAAGCTGACTGCGCTTAAAATCGACCCGGAATTTCAGGGTAAAATTCCACCGCTAACTTTGGTATTAAACTCAATTCATTCACCAGATGAACAAATAAATAAGGCTCACCACCAAATTGACGGTGAGCCTTATTTTATGCTCGATTTTTAACGGAGAGCCGTTGTAAAATCCTTACGCTCTCGGTTTTTTAATAGCAGCCTGCGCGGGTGCCAAAATTACAGAGCGTTCAGAATAACGACACATCGCGGTTTTCAATTTTTCAGTTGATTCCAAGCTCTTTCATCAACTCCGCACGGCTCTTTTCATCTTCGGAAGCCCTCTTTACATCGTCAATGCGATTCTGGTCAAGGAGCTTCTTTACCAGTAAAGCCATTTTGTTTTCCCCGCGGCTCTCGCCTTTTACGATGCCTCTGTTTTCCACTTTATCAAGCACATCACACATATTGCGTGGGCCTCCACATCTAATCTGCCGAGTTCTGAATCAAGCCCCAGCGTTTTGCCAAGTCTTGGTTCAAAACTACAACATCAATGTCCCAAATCTTCATCCAGCGGCGCAGGCGTTCTTCTAATTCGGCCTTCATCGGTGCAAGCCACTCAATCTGCGCAGCAGGATTTGTAATAACCAACGCAAAAGTCAACTTCACATCCTTTAAATCAGCAAGGGCCAAATTTTCTCGAACTTCAGATGCATCACTGTATCTTTTTAACATAGCTGCTGTATAAATTCCCAATGAGTCCACAAACTTGTCCGGAACATCCGTATAGAATTTTTCAAACTTTTTACGTTTTTCTTCTGAGGCATCTTTATTTTCAGGATTTGATCCATTTGATTTCGCTTCAACAAAGACAATTCCTCGTTCTGTCGTACTTGCTCGGAGTATGAATTCTACAGTTTTCAGTCCCTCTCCCAGTGACTTATAAAGCTCTGATTTTTCAATGTGAAACAAGTCTTTTTCATCATATGGACCAAAGATGACATCGGATTCAGGAATGTTTTTCATCGAAAACTCACCCCAATTTCATCCTCATATAGTTTTCGGAACGTCTCCATAATCGTGTTGTGTTCTAACAGTTTGAAAGAGCCAGCCTGCTCCACGCAAATTCGTTCTTTCCCATCTTCGTCCTCATTTTTATAGAACGAATAGTAATGCACATCATCCTTTGTGCCTTTCAACACGTCAAAATACTTGGCGAGGAAATAGTCATGCGTCGAAACAAACACCTGAACGCCGTCCTCTTGCAGCATCAGAAGAATTTTCACAAGCTCCGGAATAAACTTAGGGTTGATATTGGCCTCTGGCTCATCCCAGAACAGCACTGCTCCTTTTTCCAGCGTTCCATTCTTTATCAGCTGCCACAACAGCGCAATTTTGCGTAGTCCCTCTGCAACCAGATTGAATTCCAATTTTGCCTGATTACCCGGCTTCAAATAAAAATGTTCCTGCTGAACCGTCACAGTACCCTTGCTGATCTTTTTCAGCTCATCCAGATACTTCTTTTTTCGGCTATTATCTTTTCCCGAAGCCACATTGACTTCTGCCGCCGCAATAATATCAAGATAGGTGTCATCAAAGATGATGTTGCCCTGCCGCACTGCATTAGAAAGATTCCATGCGTTAGAAAGAATTTCTTTGGCCGGAATAAAAACACTGCTCAAATCAACCATCTGTTTTTCCCATGCAGCTTTTCCGGAAACTTCCGCATCATATTTCTGGCTCTTATGAGTAAAGGTCATAGCGATGCTGGCATCGTTAGAACTCACCTTTACCGATGCCTTCTTTTCACCATCTGCATCCCGGTTCACGAGACGGCCAATATTGGAAGCATCCGGACGGAACACCATCACAGTTTTGTATGGGAATGTCACTTCAGACTTTTTAGCCTGACAAGCTGCATAGAGCAGCTTCATAATATGCGTCTTACCAACGCCATTTTCTCCAAGAAAGACATTTACGCCAGTATTGAATTCCACAGTCATCTTGTTAAAGACCGTCACATTATTCAATTCAATCTTTGTAAGTGGCATAAGAGCATTTCCTTTCTTTGCACTACAACGTAGTTTAAAGCGAGTTTGTTTATAATGGTATTATACCGTTGCTTACGTTCCTTTGCAACTAGCTTTTTGCTAACCGTCAAACTTCACGCTTGAAATCTGTTGGTCTGCACCATATCGGCCTTCCAGATACTGCTTGTCAAAGGCCGCCGTACTCTTGACGCGGGTGTTGTCCTCCTGTCGGAACTCATAAAGCGAATAAATTTCGCTCTCATGATTATCATTCATTGCTGCAAACCAGATTTCATCGCGGCGGAAAACAGTATTCTTCATCGTAGTCAGGTCGTGAGAACTGAATAGCAGTTGTGCGCCCTTCTTGTTCAGTTCCGGGTTCTTGAACATCTGAATCACATACCGGAGCAGCTTCGGATGCAGCTTGGCATCCAATTCGTCCACAACGACTGTGCGGCCTTCCTGCAATGCTACCATCAGAACCGGCAAGGCTGCAATCATTTTCTTGGTTCCATCCGACTCTGCTTCAAAGGGAAGCTCGTAGACCTTGCCGTTGATCGTTCTTTGCGTGAACAGGTGCTTGCTGTCTTCATCATAGCGATAACCGGACAAATCAATCCCCACATCATTCAGTGCATGAATCAGGCTTTCCTTAGTCGTCTCACTCTTGGACACCAGCACAATGTTTTCTGCTCTGGGGTTTGCGTAGCTCTGTGTAATACAGGATTCAAACCAATTCTGCACTTCTGCAATCACAGGGATATTGTAGTTGATTGCCAAAAAAGAAAGATACGGCATCTTCGGGTTAACGTCCAAGTTGATGCTTGCCTTATTGATACTTGCACCCAATTCAATCTTCTGGCCGTCTCGTTCAAAAATCAGTCCTGTCTTCTTACCACCAAGTGTACGCCACAGAAGAGACTCAAAGACAATTTCTTCCTTGAGCGCAATGTAATACTGGTATTCCTTCTCGCCTACACGGAAGAACACCTGAAAAATCGTAGGTTCATTCGCAGAACTTTCATCCAGCATAAAGGGCGCCACACTGCTTCCCTGCTGGAAAATCATTGGCTGCCGATTCTTCTCCAATGCATGAATCGGCTTCACAACAAGGTTAATCAGGCAAAAGAATGCCTGAAGCAGATTCGTCTTACCGCCACCATTGGGGCCGTAGACTGCACTAACCGGAAGTAAGTCTTCTGCTTTCTCCTGTCGGATCAATGCATCTTGAAACTCCGGAATCGCCATTGCACGGAAATCGAATGTGGTTTCATCCTTATAAGACTTAAAATTCTGAAAAGAAAACTGGCAAAGCATTCTTTCAACTCCTTCCTGTTATTATTATAGCTCATTTTCAGTTTTTATTCTAGCATTTAAGAAAATTTCATTCTTATAATTAGTTTATAGGTATTTTTCTGATAGTAAAAGACCTCCGCTTTCATTTATGATAGAAAGCGGAGGTCTTTTTACGGCTTACTGTGCTACCCGAATTATCCTGCTCTTCTTTGTATCTCCAAGCCTCTTCCAATGTAAATTATTGGAATTGCTCAAAAAATGCCGTAATCTCTGTACTGCTCAGTTTCTTTTTATTATACTCTGCATAAATTCGACGTTCCCAATCTGCGTAGCAACCTTTCTTACCACAAGGAGATGTATAGGTTGGAATGAGTCCGCCGCTCTTTGTCCATCCGTTGTCGTTGACAAGGTGGTCAAGATACTTTCTAATGTTCTTCTCATTTACAACTTCTGCACCAGCTTTTTTAAAGTCATGCGCAGTCCAAAATATTATCACTAGCACAACAACGACAACCAAAAGCATATTATCTCTCCTTACCTTTACTGCCAATCCGTGTAATTCTCATTGCCCATAAGGAACTCAAAAATCAGATTTGATTCATCTGCAATCTCATTATCAACTGTATTGAGATTTTCATATGCTTCAGAAAATTCATCTGTATTGTATGCGTAGTAAATATCAGCTTCCTGCTCAAATCCTCTGCTGTCGGTAAGTGTTGTAGTCTTTCCAGACTCAACATAGGTCAAGGAGTAATCACCCGACTCAGAAAAGCTCATTCCCTTGGCTGTAACGAGAACACAAGCATCGTCATTATAGCTGAAGAAACCGCCTTTATAACCGACCCACTCGCTAGAGCCATCACTAAAAGCATCGTTGAGTACGTCCAGAATGCTATTTCCTGTACTGTTAGACAGCTTCTGACTGATATAAAACGTATCGGTATATGCGTCCGGATATTCGCTCTGTGGTTTGATAAATCCTTTATATGTATCATTGAAAGCTTTATCAAACGAAGACGAGGTCACCAAAATGTTCCTGTACAAATTATATTCATACGGAATCCACTTCTCCACACCGCCTTCTGCATTTAGTTTATAATAGTAAGAATAGAGGTGTACGAAACCACTGAACACATCAACCATTTTGATGTATGTTCCATGACTGGTATCGCTAGGAATTGGATCTTCCCCCATACAGGTTTCATAAAGTGCCTCTCTCCATGCTCTTGTGAAGAGTTTGAGTTCTTCTTCATTGTCTGCAATACCAAAAAATTTAGATTGGTCGCCTTTACTTGCGCCGTCCGGATTTGCATAATTACGAAGGATCAAAGATTTATATTCATCAATCTTTTTTTGATCTTTCTCGTTTTGTGATGCAACCGTTGCTTCAGATTCCGCTTTTTCTTGAGCTGCTTTGGATGCCGCTTCTTCTTCCGCTGCACGAGATGCGCTCTCAGCGGCTTCCTGAGCTTCTAAGGCAGCTTGAGAGGCCGCCGCAGCCTCTGATTCTGCTTTTCTTTTCGCTAATACTTCTGGTGAAAGATTAGTTTCTCCAAGCTGAATACCCGCTATCATTACAATAGAAGATAATAGTATCAGTGCAATTTTCTTAAACTTAAATGCCGGAATCCTCTTCGTAACTGGCGGAAGAATTATCACGCCGCCCAATATAATAAGGATAATGGCGGGCATCGTATACTCTCCAATATATGCTAGTCCACTTAATATATAGCATCCGCCAATAAACCACTGAAGTATTCTTTTAACTTTATTCAACATATTGCCGCCTCTTTTACATTTCGAGTGTTTTATATGTGCGCCAAGTCAAAGCACAACCCACCTTTTCCGTTCATACCTATCGCTTACCATTACCGCTGGAAGTGCTATGCATCAACCCGACCTGCGTCTGCTTTTACCTATAAAGACGATTTTCCGTAGAAAGTCTATGAAAGTGATTTCGCAGACGCTTACATATTCTTCAATACTTTATGACCAACTACGCGTATAGAAGTTCCACACTTTTGACAGTGGATATGCATTATATGTATTGCGATACATATTGTTTACATCATTGGGGTATTTCATCTGTGCACCAATCGCCTCATTCGCAAGATTGGAGAGTTCTTCCAAATCAGCATAAGAACAGTCCGGTGCCAAAAGGTAAGCAAAGTTTTCTTCTACATATACTCCAAGGCTATTTGTGTAGCCAAGTTTAATTAAAACCGGATTGAGATCATCGTATGTATTACCTGGCTGATAATAACCATTCGGAGCATTCACACGGACATTGTACGCTGTACCATCACTTGCTAAAATATACCCATCATACACGCTATTAACGCCATTATTCTCTATGACATTCCCAAGGCGAATCGTCATAGCCCCAGTATTGTAGTAATCAGACTTGTACGCGTGCTGTGCTCCAAACCCCCCCCCCCCCCAGCACCTCCTTGGAAGATAACATAGTCATATCCTCTTTGGATGTCATAATTCGACCCATCATACCCAAGTCGACGGTAAACATCGTTAATATAGTGCAACCACAAATCATCAAAACCCGCACAAACTGCACAGTGAGGCGGATTATCAGGATTTATCCTTGCAGCATAATCTTCTATTAAGGTCTTGGAAATCCCCTGCATAATTTCATACTCAGAGTAGTGATTATTGATTTCTGCAATTTGACTTTCTGTCAATGTGTCAGCGTCTGCAATCTCACGTACCTTTGCGGTCGTCAAATCAGAGTTTCCAAACCAATCTGTTTGAGCTGAAGCAGGCAAAGCTATTACGCTAAGCAGCAGCACCGTTGCTGCCAGCATTGACGCAATTCTCTTTTTCATTTGACTGTTCCTTTCATCTTTTCTTTACGACCTTAAATCGCATGAAGCTTTTCATTGGTTTCAATTATCAATCAAGACAAATGAACCGCCTCGTATTACGATTTATCTTGTTAAAATTATACGATTTATAGAATTACCTGTCAAGGCATCCACACTTAAAATCGTAAGTAGCACTACGATTTATCCAAGGAGGGCAATGACATGGAACGCGAGAAGCCAAACTTTGACATTCTGGGAAGAATTGACCGGGAGCGGTTAGCTCGTGGATGGTCTGAATACACCCTTGCTGAGAACTCTGGTCTGACGCAATCGACCTTATCAACATGGCGCAGAAGAAACCTTCAGCCCAACGTAACCTCGATTGAAAAAATTTGTCATGGCCTTGGTATCACTCTCTCACAGTTTTTTGAAGAGGATGCTGCTGTTCACCATTTGACAGAGGAGCAGAAATCCCTCTTAACCACTTGGGATAGGCTTTCTCCTTCACAAAGAACTGCTATCTTGGATTTGATCCAAGCATTTTTACCCGAATGATATGCACATTTACAAAAAAGAAGGATGCCGAGCGGTCATTGTGTCACCCGGCATCCTTCTTCATTAAGTAAAGGACTTCAGAACTTTTTTCAGTGCTTCACGCTGCTCTGGGGTTATGCGACCCAGCAAATTCAAAAATTCCTCTTGTTCCTCTTTTGTAAATTCGCTACGGGATTCATCTTTTACACATTTTTCGTTCTTCATAACAACTTTTCCTTCTTAAGTTTTTCCCTCGTCAGCCAATCCAGCCCGAATCTGCCGCTTATACTTATAATAGGTATTCCGGGCAAGCCCTGTCAGCTTCATGCACTCCACATCGTCCAATGTACCACCAAAAGCCTTACAATGGATGCGGATTTTCTCTTTGGCCGCTTTAGACTTCTTGGTTTCAAATCCAGTGCCTTTTTTACGTCCAACCTGTTTTCCATTCAGCTTTGCTGTTACAAGACCCTCACGAGTACGCTGGTGTAAATCGGCCACTTCTTTTTCAGACTGCTCAAAGGCCAGCTTGATTTGCTCTTTTGCCAATGCCATCAGATACTCGTTGATACCTTTTAAGATAAAATCCACATTGGTTCCTGTCATGGCAATGCTGCCGGACAGGGCCTTTTTGTACGTTTTGGTATCAATGTGATGCTCTTTCAGAAATATCAGCCGGATGCCCTTATGGTAGAGATCCTCATACAATGAAAATCCCTCTTCTGCGTTTCTGGACATTCGGGAGACGGAATCGAACACCACAGTATCGCCCTCTTTCAGAATCCGATACAACTTGCTCCATTCTGGCCGAAGGATGGAAGTTCCCGTATAGGCTTCCTGTACAATGTGAGCTGTCGGGTATTCAGCCCTGATATTACGCACCTGACGGTCAATGCTCTGTTTTGCAGTGGAAATTCTGCAATAACCATAAATACTCATAGCCCTTCTTTCTATATCAAAAATGCCGAACGTCATTTTAGCGTCACCGATTTGCTAAGGCAAATCGGTTTCATCACGCTGTGATTGATACTTTTCTATACCCACGGCATTTTTAATACTTTTTCCTGCGAGCCTTAGTCATCCCTCATAAAGTTCAAAAGATTGTCTCCGTTGACGAACGGTTCGCGCCGTCCGTCACCTGCGATAACTTTTGAACTTTATAAGGAGCGACACGGCTCGCTCTTATCAACGGTTCAGATACTGATTCATAAACTCTCCCACCGTCACACAAGGCTTTTGATTTTTCTCTGCTCCTCCAAATGGGTCATAGTTCCAGTCCGTCTCTTCGTCGATATACCGCCGTCCGTCATCGGGTAGCTCCAACGGCTCTGCAAGAATAATCGTTCCCCAGTGATTGACCATGATAAATGGTGCAATCTCACAGGGAATTCCTCGGCAGTCATCATCATGCCGCACATCGTAGACATACAGACTATCCGGGACGGTATCTCTTTTGATGCGGAAGTTAGTGAATAATGCAGGCTTTCCGCAGACAGTGATTTCTTCATAGTGTTCGGTCATCGCATTGCAAGACATATAAATTTCTCCTTTATGCCACATTAAGTCGGGTAGCCTTATAGCAGTCCGCGCACATTCCCTCATGGGTATTCGCAAACTCTGCCGCCTGCATGATGGAGCCATCCTTCAGCTTGACCCTCTTGATGGGCTGGTTGCACCGGGCACAGATGCAGGGCACAGGCGGCTGTTCCTGCTTCGGGCTAGCGGATCTCGGTTTCGGCTGCTTTTGCGGTTCTGACTCCGGCTGCGGTGCAGCATCTTCCGGCAAATCCTCCCCGGCATAGACATACAGGCCAAGGCCAAACATCGCCAAATTTTTTACCAGACAGCGCATGATGGCCTTGTTTACATCAAACATGGAAGCGGCTTCTACGGTGCGTTCTTCCATGCCGACTTTCTCACGGCGGCGCGTCTGCTGGTTATATTCCCATTTCGGGGTGGTGTAGGTATAAGGCGTGGCTTTCATGGCCTTGTTTGCGCCATCCAGTACAGGCAGCCACATCTCATGCGAAACGCCCTCAATGGTAACGGATGTATAGACCATGAATCCGGTGATAGGATCATAGACATAGGGCAAACCGTTGAACTTTTTGACCTCATAGCTGGCAGAAGGATACAGCTTCTTCACCTCTGCCCAAGCATACGCCCAGCTCACATATTTCAGTTCCGTGTTGCCGGACTTCTTGACTTCCACATGGTCTTTGAAGTCGATAGCAAATAATTTTACAAATGGATTTTCCGTAGCCATAAGATAACCTCCAAGAAAAAAGACGGCAGAGAAGTCACTCCCTGCCGTCTGATACAAGATTTATGCCGCATTAACGATGGTGAACCTGCGGCTGCTCACATTTTTGCTGTACCGATTGAAAATGTCCGGCTGCTCCTTTTTCAGTCTCTGGGAATCCACACGCTTGCTTTCGGAGGATACCCAGGACACCTTGTAGCCCGGTGCTGTGCCATAGGCAGCATCCTGACCGTTGGGTGCAGGGGGAATCTGGGGCACAACATGGTTCGTCCAGAAAAGTTCTTCCTTATCAATGAGATCAGAAAGCACCTGCTTATCTGTCACGATCTTGTGAATCACCAGCTCTCTGCCAAAAATCAAAGCCGCCACATACCAGCAGTCGAAACCACTAACAGCTAAGTAGTGGTCAACCTGCGCCAGATAGTGAGCCGGGATTTTCCCATCCGCCCACTTATCCGCAGAAAACGGCGAGACCGTTTTGCACTCCAATCCTGCTTTCTGACCAACGATTAGACGGTCGAAGTCTGCCAGAAGCAGCGGATGTTCCTCGCTCTGGTAGATAGCGTTTGCACGGCGCACCTTAAAACCCGTTTCTTCGGAGAACCGCTGCGCCACATAATCCTCCAAGTCACGGCCCTGCCGCATGGCCTCGTTGTCGATATTTTCAATGGTATCGCTGATTTTATCGTAGTACACCTGAAATGCGGAGCGATAGGGATTCAGGCCCAGGATAGCCCCGGCATCCGTGCCGGTAATGCCGCATTTGCGGTAGCGGAGCCAATCTTCTTTGGACAGGTTCCGTGTAGATACAAGTCGTTTCATGCAATGTTCAACCTCTCTTTCATCTGTTCTTCCGCAATAGAGAAATCATATTCCACCAAGTCTTTGATAATGGTGGAAAATTCATCCACCAAGGTACGGTCATCGTCCAGCCACAGGGCATACAGGAAATCCAGAATATTTCGCTGCACCCGGAGATGGTTCCAGAAACGCTCGTCCATTTGCTTTTCGGTGTCCAGCGTAATCAAGGCACTGACGATGGTGCTTTTCATCGTGATCTCGTATGCCGTGGTGCAAGTAGGCTTTGGAAAATCGGCTTCAATGCTGTTCAGGAACTCAGAAAATTCCCGGACAGCCCGGTTGCTCACATCGTTCATACGTCCTCCTTTATGCTGCGGCCAGCACCATCTTGTAAGCCTTGTCGATCATGGGATTGCCCTCTGCGGTACGCAGAAACAGATTTTCGTTGTAGTTCCGGGTCTTGCGGATGGGGTCTGCATGGGTAGCAAAATCCGAAACAGCGTTCACGAACCGCCAGCCGTTTTTGCCGACCCATTCCAGATCGGGTGCATTATAATAGCGAGCCTTCAAATCTTCCTGCAAGCGCAGGTTGTTCTTCCGCTGACCATCGGTTAAGTCTTCCGTGATGGGGAAGAACTCGTTGATAAACTCCTGCACCTTACGGTCAGACAGCCTGATGGTGGTCAGCTCATGGATGCCCTTGCCCAGCTCACCCATGTAGCTGTTGGCAAGTTGCAAGGTTTCACGGGCATCCTGCACCCGGAGCAGAACATTTTCGGTGTGGCGGGCAGTCCAGATGCGCTTTGCAGTACCCAAAGCCAGATTCAGCGTGTTCTGGCAGACTACACGAACCGGGGTCATGGCTACTTTCACACCAGAACTGCCATCGTGGCTGTTAAAGAACACAAGATATGGGGTCACTTCATCTCCGGCGATGATGTACTTTTCGGGCATCTTTGCCAGCATACAGACTTTTTTGCCGCCCTGCAAAGAACCGGCAGTCTCATAAGTAACGCCCTCACCCAGCAGGTCATCGGTGAACTGGAACGCTTCTTCGTTCTGCACAATGCGGTAGCGGTCAGATACCACGCCCAGAACAGCATCATCGGTGCTGCGGACATTGGCGCGATAGCCGGGAATCATAGTACCCGTGCCGGAATAGATGTTGCGGCTTTCCACCTGCCAATCCAGACCAGCCAGCTCCAAGGCTTCACGGCTTGCAGGGGCATCAATTACGATACGGCCAAGACCGTGCCAAGGGGTTTCACGGACAGAGAACATGGTTTCAACATTTGCAGACATAACTACTACCTCCTGAAATTTTAATGTGATTACTTGTTTTCGAGTTTATGGGCGATCCAAATAATAAGTATTACGGCAGTTTTCCCGATTGCTTTTGCACCCTTCATCAGAATCTTTACCATAATATCAGCCATTGTTTTTCCTCCATTTTCAAGTAAAAAGTAAAGACCTGTGGACAGAATCAAACTGCTCACAGGTCTTTCTATAAAGATAATATATAACTGTAATTTTTTCAGATACGCTTTGCCTTGTGTCGGGTGTGTCAAATGTGTCAGGTTTTTATGAAACTCTCTATATATTCCTTTATTTTTATCCCTTCTACTCTATTTTTTCTCTTAGATAAAGCGATAGGATAAAAGAGAATAGATAATATATAATAAAGATTTCTCGAAAATTCTGACACATCCGGCACAGCTGACACAGTACTTTACGGTCAAGTTTTTGTACGGATACCCACGGCTACTGTGAGGTCATGCCACTCATTTTTACGAATTCTCTGATTCCGGGAAGCCTTAAACGCCTTGGCTTCTTCAAATGAAATCGTAAAATGTGCCATCTCCATAAAGCCATCCAACGTACAAGTGGCACTATTTCTACTCTGCACTTCTGTCAGTTGGAAATCAAGCACCCAGCGATATTCCTCACTTGTCAGCGGCGTGATCTGCGCCACACAGCTATTGATAAGCTCCCGGTCAACATCATTCCTAGATGCTTTCTGCCACTCATCCAACTTCTGCGCAATTAAATTCATATCAAGGGTTCCACTGCGCTCATCCTCCTGTTCCACATTCTCATATTGAGATTGCAATTCTGCAATCTGCGCATCCAATCCCTTTCGCCGTTCTGCCAATTCCTGTTTTGTGATGATTCCGTCTGCACACAGGTCTATATACTTATCCAGATGCTCCCTCTGTCTGGCGATGCTGTTTTCCAGCATCGCCTTTCTGGAAATGCGAACAGTCTTTTCTTCTGCCATGCAGCGGTTCAAAATTTTATAGACCTCTTTGACTGTTTTGCCCTTGTCAAAGGTGAGATGTTCAAATACTTTTGCTGCCATCAAGTCCAGCTTCCACTCACAAATTGCCTTGATTTGGCAACTAATTCCCAAGTCCAAGCCATGCTCCTGCAAATAGCTGATGCTTGGCCTACGGGTACGGCGATAACACTGAAATCCATGAACCACTGCACCATCCCGATTTACACGCCACTTGAACTGGATAAATCCTGCGCCACAGCTGCACCGCAGTTTTGCCGTCCAGACTGACTTGGGCGTATTTCTCATGTACTTGTGCTTTTTCCCATTTTCATCTATTACCCGTGCTGATTTCGATGCCAAAATCTTCTGGCATCTATCCCACATTTCTTCTGATACCAAAGGCTCAAAGTCACCTTTCACATAGATGTAGCTGCTCTCGTCCAGATTTTTAACACGTTTCTGTGTCAAATATCCGTCGCTGTGGGATTTATTGTAACAGATGCACCCTTTATAGGTTGCATTATGTAGAACTCTGCTCACCTTGGAAGCGTCCCACGAAACATGGCCGCCTGCATCCAATCGGCCAAGGCGGTATAATTCGTTTACGATTTTAACCAGCCCATTTTCCCCGGTAGAATACATTTGGAAAATCAGTCTTACCGTTTCAGCTTGGTCAGGGTCAGGAACATAGGTTCCGTTCTCCCTGCGGTATCCTAAGATGTTTCCGCTACCATATAAAACGTGCTTCTCCCGACTGATTTTCTGCCCAGCTTTTACGCGCTCTGAAATTTTGCGGCTCTCATCTTGTGCCATAGAAGACATAATCGTCAATCGAAGTTCACCATCATTGGTCGCAGTGTTGATACCATCGTTGATGAAAAATACATCCACCCCACGCGCTTTCAACTCGCGTGTGTAGGACAGCGTATCAACTGTATTTCGTGCAAAGCGGCTCACTTCGCGAGTAATGATTAGGTCAAATTTGCCCTTCTGGGCATCCTCCATCATGCGCAAAAACTCTGGCCGTTTCTGTGCTTGTGTTCCAGTGATGCCTTGGTCTACGTAGACCTCCACGATTTCCCAGTCCGAGTGCCGGGAACATTCGATTTTATACCACTCCAACTGATTTTCCAGTGCGTTGATTTGCGCTTCATGTTCGGTTGAAACACGAGCGTACACAGCTACTCTCATAAATTTTAACCTCCACTGTCTCTGACTCTTTTCTGCGGCAAAAAGAAAGGCTCTGGCCGAATCCCCTCCGCCAGAGCCTTTCTCTGTTGTTTACGAAGCCTTTGCAGGCGGTTCTTCCTCCTGCTCACGCTTCATCCGAAGGAAGTTCTGATAGGTAGGCAGGTTGATTACCCCTGCCGCAAAGAGAGCTTCCACCAGACAATAGGCCATCGCCTTTTCGTCAATTTCCATCATCGTAACACCTCCGTAGTGCTTGTGATCGTGCTTCGGCTCACAGATATAACGTATCATCGAAAATTCAGACGTTACGGACGAAGGCGGATACCATAGAATCCCCACACCGGGTTTTCCGAGGCGGTGAGACGCTTTCGGTCACGAACACCGCCAGCCTGCTCCATGTACTTGTTGAACGCTGTAGCGCTGCACGGACATGTGCCGTTTTCATCGCAACAGGCCTCATACGCCCTCCTCAAATCAGATGTAGCCGTAAAATAGTTGTAGTCCCCCATTTCACAGTGGTTTTCAAGGAACTCTTTAAGATAGTCCATTGAGTTTTTCCTCGGTATCCCTCTCATGCAGTCCACATCAGGAATCGGCGGAAACTGCCAGCCTTGCTTCATCAGTTTTCTGGCATACTGAAGTGCTTTCGTCACGATTGCATCGCGCTCCTTCCAGAGTTTTTTAGCAAGATCCGGGTCTCTCTCATCCTTCGGAACAGATTTCATGAACGGAAGGAAGATAATCCGGTCAAGAAATGCCGGATCGTTTGAATCGATTCTCAGGGGAAAATTGGTTGCAAACAAAAACTTCATATTATGGTCGAGCTTTAGAGACCCCTGATTTTTGCGCTGGATTTCGATGCTATCTCCACCGGTGATCCGCTTCAGTTTGGACACTGCACTCGCATTCAACACTTCCTGCGGAAGATCCAAGGAGATGTTGATTCTGGAGTACAGCCGCGACTCCGTTTCAAACTTACCGCCCAGTTCACCAAGCGAGAGGTTGCTCACCGAGTTTTCCGGATAAAGTTTCTGTATGGTATTGCCCAAGATACTCTTGCCAGAGTTCGGAGCATACCCCATAACGAAGAAATATTTTCCGTTTGAAGGCTCAATCAGAAGATACCCAAGCGCCATCATAAAGCGCTCCTTCAGATCTTCACGCCCCTCAGTAATCGTATCAAGAAACTCGTCGAACACCGGGCTTTCGGCATCTTCATCATAGCAAGCATCCAGAACGGTAAATGTTATACGCTTGGAGCTATGATGTTTCAGCTTCATTTTATTGAGATACAAGATCCCGTTTTTCAAAGGACAATATGGTTTATCTTTCAGCGAATCTTCGTACTTCAAACGAGGATTCGCCTTCATACATTTATAAATATCCAGATGATTTCGGAGATTTTTCACCCCGTCAAGCCCTGGACTTATGTATTGACGGTAAAGAGATACGACCCCCTCAGCGTTAATCGATTCATAGTATCGATCATTATAATGGTATAACACGGATTTCCTATAGAGAAAGTCCGTTTTTTCAAGCAGATCTTCTTCCATCTGGCAAACAGATGGTTGCCTAAACCGCCCCTTTGCTGGCGATTCCTGTTCGCCATTGGTAAATTGTGCATCTTCATCACCCCCTTCCACAAAAGCAGCCAGTTTCAAAAGATCCACGCCCTCGGATGAAGCATTGGCCTTTTTCTTGGCTTTCTTTTTTTGTTTTTTCTTACGTTTTTCCTGACGCTGCTTCGACGCCATCTCATACATCGAAACAAACGGCTCATCGCTGTTATCAGGAAATTCGTCCGGATATTCACCCATATCTTCTTCAAATACAAGTGAGTCCGTATCCGCTGGTGAGCCGCGTCGTTCCACTATCATGGGCTCATCATCTGGGCCTGAGTCAGGTTCCAGACCACGCCTTGGCACAATGAACGACTGGTCATCATCTGGTGGTTGGCCTGTGTAGTCTTCATCGCAAGAATCAGAATCATATGGATTGTTCCACTTCATAATCATTCTCCTTTACTGTAGTTAAACTTAGCCACGGCACTTTTTATAATTTGCGATAGTGCTTTGGCTAATTTGATATTATCAGAAACCGTCTCCTCAAGCCAGAAAGGAAAATCAAAAAACAAATTTCGATTTTCCTTTCTTGACATATAATTTTAGACATGATATAATTATAATTTATGCAAAACTATATTATTTCCACACGAAAATATGGGGCTGTCGCATGTGCAACAGCCCCATATTTTATTTTTTGGCCCTACTATTAACTGCTTTCCTATTTTGCTCTTTATTACGCCCTATCCTCTTTTGGCTTCAATTTCTCTTAGTTCCTTAACATTACGTTTCATGGCTTTTATTCTCTCTTCCATTGTTTCCCTTTCAATGCTTTCATCAAGGTCTTCACTCAGCTCAACTATTTCTCTTTCGCATTGATCTAATCTCATCGCAATGTTTTCAAAAATCCATATATTATTAGAAGATACATGAGGATACTTAAAATTCAAACATTTTACTTTTTCGTACAATGACTCTAGACAACCGTTCACAATGCTTTCATTCTCTTTTTCATAAGAAAAATAAGCGCCGCCTGATTGGTGCGGTGATCTGCTGTGTCCTGTCTGTTTTGTGCGGTATCCTGCCCTATTTGGGCGTTTGGGGTATTGTGACATGTTTCCTGAATGAACGGACAGAGAGCCTTTTTCAATATGTGTGCCTGATTGCCGCAGCAATCATTTTGAAACATCTGCTGTTTGGAACCGGCACAAAAATCTCTCACAAGGTAGCCTACCAGAC
>QWCK01002041.1_pt1 | contig 26939 bp, 22 predicted proteins | sample 1972571 | NCBI WGS metagenome assembly QWCK01 (sample SAMN09866710, study PRJNA288562) | Human gut metagenome isolate term2_stool, whole genome shotgun sequencing... | isolation source: gut | host: Homo sapiens | place: USA: California | reverse complement strand
CATGAACATCAGTATCGGCTCTCCTGCCGGTACGGAAGATTATGTATTCCCCAACACGGTACTCGCTCTTGAAAAAGCAAAGCAAGCGGGGATTCTCGTGGCCATTGCGGCGGGGAACAATGGATTCTTCGGCTATTCTCCCGGTTTAAATGCCAAGCCGAAAGCTGAAAATCCGGACATCGGCATGTTGGCCGATCCTTCCGTCAGCCCCAACTCCCTTTCCGTAGCCTCCATCCAAAATATGCAGGTGGCTAAAAAAGGTATTCAAATCAAAGGTGACGATCGGGTGTTAAGTTTCCAACCGACGACCAACGGCAAAGTAACGGATCAATGGGTTTCCCTGAAAGATTGCGGTTACGGACGACCGAATGATTTTAAAGAACAGGGAGACGGAAATACCTACGCCTTAATCGAACGGGGCGAGCCCGGACCTGTTAGCGGTGATCCTCTTTCCTTTGCGGACAAGATTAACAATGCAAGGGACAAGGGTTATGCAGGCGTCATCATTTACGATAACGAACCGGATATGCCCCTGATTCAAGTGGAAGCGCCGGGGACGACCATTCCCGCCGCTTTCGTCAACAGGAAAGACGGCCTTTATTTAAAGGACACCATCGCACGCAATCCCCAAGCGCAAATTCGATTTAACGACGAATATGTTTACAGCGCAAGTGAAGACGGCGGACAACCTTCGGAATTTTCCTCTTGGGGTTTGACACCCAATGGGAATTTAAAACCGGATATTGCGGCGCCGGGCGGCGGCATTTTATCCTCTTTAAATGACAATCAATACGGCGTCATGGACGGTACGTCCATGGCGGCGCCCCACGTGGCAGGCGGCGTGGCCCTCGTGAAGCAACGGGTAGAGAAAGATTTCCCGAATATTCACGGGGATAAGAAGTACGATCTCATTAAAAAACTCTTAATGTCTACGGCGCAACCTTACAAATACAAGGATTCCGGCGCCTATGCCTCGCCCCGCCAACAAGGCTCGGGCTTGATGCAAGTGGATAAAGCCATTACGACCACCGCTTTTATCGAAGGATCTCACGGCTTAACCTCCATAAACCTAGGCAAAAATTTAAGTGGCGACAAGGTGACCGTGCCCTTTAAAATCGTCAACCTGTCAGATGAGGCGAAGACCTACACCTACTACGGGGTTTTAAATACGGATAAGGTCGAAGACGGCAAGATCGTCTTGCGTCCCGAGAAAATTTCCGAAAGTGAAAGGAAGACCGTCACAGTTGAACCCCATCAATCGCTGGAATTAACAGTAGAACTTACCGTAACGGGCTTGGACAAACTAGGGCAAACCATGCCCAACGGTTTCTTCCTGGAAGGCTTTGTCTTCTGTGAAGAGCAAAACGGCGTGAATTTATCGGCACCTTTCGTCGGCTTCCACGGAAGCTTCGACAAGTTGGAAGTAGCGGAAAAACCCCTTTATGATTTAGTAGCCGAAGGCAAGCGCTCCTATTATTACGACATGGGCAAAGAAGACGATTATTACGGCACCAATATCGGAGGCGAAATCGACAAAAACCTTATCGTATTGGGGGCGCAAGCAAAATCGACGAAGGCCAATCCCATCTTCGATAAAGAAAAGATCGCCTTCTCGCCCAACGGCGACGGAAGAGTGGATAAGGCCATTTTTATGGCGACCTTCCTGAGAAATTTCGGCGGCGTCGAAATCGCCATTAACGATCATCAAGGCAAACAAGTTTACTACAGCAAAAATCCGGAAGACCACGGCGTGAAAAACTTCTTCGTGGATCCGAGAACGGGCAATATGTTTGCCAATAATATGATGACCACCAAACCTCACTGGCAATGGAACGGTAACGATTTATCGGGTAAACCCCTTCCCGACGGGAAATACCACATGACGGTAAAAGTCGCCGCGGCAGGAAAATCCATCGGTGCGGACAGCCAAGTGCTGGAATTCCCCATTACCATGGACAGAGTATATCCTCGCGTGACGAAGGCGTACTTTAACGATGACAAGAGCACCTACACCGTCGAATCCATCGAGGAAAATGGCTCCGGCATTTTGTCTGTCGTTTTGAAAAAAGACAAAGATACCATCGAGCCCAAGGTGGAAAACGGGAAATACGTCTTTGACGTGAAGGATTTAAATCTCGCTGATTACGAAGTGGAAATCAACGACCAAGCCCGCAACGATTTGCGCTATCCTTTGGCTAGCGGCGAACGCACCGGCAACGAACGGGGCGTGCGCATCAAAGCATTGGCCGGCAATGATCCCGTGCCTGCAGAAGCCTTTAACTGGACGGTACAAAGCCCCGACGGCAAAATCGAAGATCCCAACAATCTTTCCCCCGGTAAGCATTTACTTGTGGTTAGCGTAAAAGACGGAAACTACAAATTAATCGGCGAAAAAACACGGGAATTTGAAATCGGAGAAGACGAGCTCGTGAAAGAGCTGGAAGTGCGCTTTGAATCCGTCGATACGGCAGATGTTCACATTAGCTTAAACAATCCGGACAAGGTTAACGTGTCCCTCGTGGTGAAAAATAAAGATGTGGAAGGTCAGGAATATGTGCCGACCATAGTAAACCCGGGACTACAAACCATTAAGCTGCCCTTAGGTAACTACACGATCGATGTAAGCGGTATTCAAAATGGCTATTACGCCATGGTCGACGGCGGCGAAGATTTCACCGTCGACAGTCAAAAGCTGTTGACGAAGACCGTCAAAGTTAACAAAGTTGAGAGCAAAGAAATAAATGTTCGCTTAAACCGCAACGGTTATGATGGGGCTCTTCGCTTAAAATTAACGGGCCAAGATGTGTACCGAACGGAGCAAAACATAGAATTTGCACCGGGACAAAAGGAAAAGAAAGTACGCCTTAACTTCATCCCTTCCAATGTAGAACTCCAAGATATGGAAGACGGCTATTACGGACTAAGTGATCGCTCCAAAACATGGACTGCCAATCCCGGCGCCAGTGCTTGGAGCGTCACCCTCAAGCCCCTTGAGGAAAAAGATCCCAATTACGTCGACAAGAATAAACTTCGCGCATTAGTCGCCAAGGCACGCGAAGCCCTGGCTCATAAGTCGGAATACGCCATAGAAACGAAGGACGATCTACGTTACTGGCAATATATCGACATTTACCTGCCCATGGCGGAGCAAACCATAGCCAACGACAAGGCAAGTCAAGACGACGTAGACAAGGTTTATAACAACTTACAAGAAGGTCTCAGTAAGATCCGCAAGAAAGGCGAATCTCGATTCGATCAATCGGCGTTAAAGAGCGCCATTGAACGTGCGGAAGCTTTAAAAGCTGAAGACTACACAGACGAGACTTGGAAAGAAGTACAAGAAGCTTTAGCGAAAGCGAAAGATATTCTTCAAAAACCCGACGGGGAAAAGAATCAAGATATGGTCGATAATACGACCGACGATCTAAACATAGCCCTGGACGGATTGAAGCGTAAAGACGGCGACACTTTGGTCGATAAAAAGGTTTTGGAAAAAGCGTTGAAAACTTACAAAGAGGCCCAATACAACGCAGGCGATTATACGCCGGAATCTTTCCATCGCTTGGAATTAGCAGTAGAAGCGGCTGAAGAGCTTATGGAACGTCCCTTCCCCTCTCAAGAAGAAGTTAACGGAGCGGCTAGGGAATTAACAGAAGCCATGGCAAAATTGCACTCTATTACGGGCAAGAAAGAGCGTGAAGCTGAGCGGGAAGCGTTAAAGCAAGAGCTCTTAGCGGCTCGTGAGTTGAAGGAAAGTGATTATACGCCGGCAAGCTGGTTGCAATTACAAGAGCGCATCGCCTTTGTACAGAGAATTGTCGACGATCATAGCTCCAGTTTGGACAGCTTGAAACACGGCCGCAAGACCTTACAAGAAGCCATCGATCTTTTGGAAAAACCGTCTCAAGAAGGGGCGATTAAAACGGAAATCTACGAGCTTCCCTTTAGGGCTCTTCACGAAAGTAAGCCCCAAGATTCTATGGCAGCCGGTGTCTTTGAGTCTCCTGCGAAGGTGATCAAGACCACGGACAAAGAAGGGGGGATCCATTACCGCGTCGTCGTCAATTGTAAGGTTTTGGAAATAGCCGGACTCCAAGGACATTTAAAAGATATTCTCTTTGCTTCTACCGATAAGGAAGGCAAAGTGGAAGCCATGCCCGTCATCGACAAAGTGACCGATGCCATGGGTGACTTAACCTCCGTCACTATCGACATGGGCAAAGACCTTCGTCCGGAACATTTCGTAAAAGTAAAATACGTAATCGGTAACGGACCAGGCTTTAACGAAGATATTATGCGATTAAGCTACGATATCGCCAATATGAAGAAGGTCGAAGAATCGGAAGAAAAACCGCCGAAGGTAGACGACAGTCTCGAAAAAGCAAAAATGGTATTAAAAGAGGCCATTGAAAAAGCGGAGGCGAAACTTACTGCCGCCTCCTACACGGCGGAGTCGAAAGGTAAGCTTGAGGCGGCCATTACCTCGGCAAAAGCGGCGTTGGTAGGCGACAGTATTACCGACATCAATCGAGCAATAACATCTGTTTTCGATGCTATGGATCAATTGGTAAAGGAAACGCCGAGACCGAATCCCGTTCCCGACGTGCCGACGCCGAGGCCGGAACCGAAACCTGTTCCAAAACCGGATCCATGGCCTCGCCAAGAGCCGAGACATGAATCCCCCGCTCCTTCTTACCGTCCGAGGTATCAAGCGCCGGCGCCTGAGGTAAAACAGCCTGAGGTGAAGAAAGAAGAGCCGAAGAAAGAAGAACCTAAGCGTACGGAACAAAAGACAAACAACTTTACGGTGAAAGCCCCTGAAAAGGCCTACGTGAAAGGTTTCCCCGACGGAAACTTTAAACCGAACCAAGGGGTAACTCGGGCGGAAGTATCCACTATCTTGAATCAATTCATTCAAGGAAGCCAAGCTTACAGTTTACCCGGCGATGTGGACGGCAACGCATGGTACGGCAAGAGCATGGCGCGCTTACACGGCCTATCCATTTTAAACGGCTTTGGTGACGGAAGTCTTCGTCCCCAAGAAACCTTGACGCGCGCCGAATTGGCGACGATTATGGCCCGCATCTTAAATCTAAAAGCGGACAATGCGCGATTTAATGATGTGGCGCCCGGGGCATGGTACAACGGTTATGTCGGTGCCGTTCAATCGGCAGGCATTGTCCAGGGCTACCCCGACGGAAGTTTCGGCGGCGAGAAAACAGTAACCCGTGCGGAACTTGTGGTCATTGTAAACCGTGCATTTAAAGTAATGGAAAGACCCGGTAAGGTACAGTTTAAAGATGTTCCGGTTAATCACTGGGCATACAAAGAGATTCAGAAAGCAGCTAATTAAAAATGGAGGAATGCGGCATAGGCTGCATTCCTTTCCATGATGAAAAAACAGTTGAATGACACGGAATAAAATCTTACAATGAAAAGCGATTATAAATGATATAGAGTATCAAATACTTCATTGGAAGGATGACGTGATGACGGAATTACGATTAACTGAACAACAGCAAAATTACTTGCTTTGCTTTACGGAAGAGCATCCGAGCCGAACCATTAACGATTTAAGTCAAATTTTCAATTGCTCGCGACCGAATGCAAAGAAAATGCTCGATCGCATGGTTAAGGCGGGCATTTTGTACAAGCTGAAGAATGATTACTTCGTGACGGAAATCGGCGAGGTTATCAAGCGTAGGTTGGAAGATAAAAAAGAATTGATTTCCTTTACGATTCAAGAAATCTTCGGTATCGAAAGTGATCAGGCCATGAAGTTTTCGGAGGAATTAATCGGAGATGAAGATAACGGCATCGGTCGTTTTCTATCTAAGAAGACGAAATTGTTTCAATTTTTGCCCGAGTCCTCCCAAACCGTTTCGGAAGATTTTCTTCTCCGCATATTGGATCGCGGATCCTATCCTTTATATTTGACGGTTTACCAACAGCGGGTAAAGGAAAAAAATGCGGTCATCGCAAAGTCTATGGCCAATCGCGTGTTCGATCATCGGGCGGAACTGGTCATAGACGATGCGCCTCACGTGGTGTTCAAAACACAGACCTTAAGGAAAGAGCATAAGGGCTATATTAAGCAAGGTTTGCTCAAGGAATTGCTTTACCAGCGAGGAGGCGAAAGTCATTCTATCGCTTTTAAAGATCGGCGGGCGGAAATTCCCTTAAGCGTATTCGGTGATTGGACTTATTTAGGCGGCGGAATTTTAGTTTCCTACACATGGTTCCGCTCCCTTGCCGCCATTAATTTCTCAGGTCATCGCGGCGAGGCAAATTATTTACTCGTGTTAAATCTTGCGCAGTGCTAGTTAAAGGAGAAGATGTTTGAAAATAGTGTTTATGATATTGGGCTTTATTTTTACAGGTATCGGCTTCATTGGCGTATACCTTCCGGTGCTTCCGACGACGCCTTTTCTAATATTGGCGGCAGCGTGTTTCGCGCGGGGTTCCGAAAAGTTTCATCAATGGCTTACGGAACTGCCTATGTACAGGAACAATGTGGAGCCCGTATTAAACGGAAAGGGCATGACGAAAGAAAAGAAGTATAAAGTGTTGGCCGTTATTACGGTTCTATTCACTATTTGCTTCGTCCTCATTCCCGTAAAACATGCTCGCATGGCCATCCCTTTCGTACTGGCTTTTCATTACTATATTTTCCTTAAACGGATTCCCACTCAGACGAGGGAATCGGCGGGGGAATAAGGTAAACCCAAAGGAGGGGACATGAAACGTTATGTTAATTTCATAGGGCTCATTGTCCTCGCCTTATTACTTATGCCCGGCGCGGCAATGGCGAGCCGGGGAACGGCGAGGGTCAGTTTGCTGAAAAAAACGAGCGACGAACCCAGCATGGCAAAAAATGCCTTAAAGCCGGAGGCGAATTGGGTCATCGACGGCGATGAACATCGCATTATTTTGGAATTTATGCCCCTTGAATTTATGGGAACCCGCGGATATTTAGGCGAGGTTTCCATGGACGGAAAGAAGGGAAAGGTTCTAAGTTCTTACAAAGAGTACGACAGTTACAATCACCCGAAAACGGGGAAAGACGAAAAATTACGAGGCAAGCTTTATCCGAAGACGGTGGAGTTTGTCGTCGATCCCAATCGATCCACTTATAATTTAACGTTTTACGTGCCCGTCATGGGGGAAATGGGTTTTGGCGAGCAAGAGGCCAGACTAAAGATTGAATGGCCCGATGGAACGGGGACGATGGAGGAGAAGGAAAGTGCAGAGAAAAAAGCACTTCCTCAAAATACATCTTCGCCGCTGAATTTAGAGGACGGCCTATACAGCCTTCCCGTAGCCCTATGGCACGAAAGCGAAGATAAGCCTTCCATGGGCAACGGTGCCTTAGATCAAAAGGCGGAGCTTCTCGTAAAAGACGGAAGGGCTACCCTTTATCTGGGAACAAAAGCCCTAAAGGTTTCCAATATTCAGGCGTCTTTGTGTCGCGTATTTTACGAAACGGATGAAGGGCTCCAGGCGGCAAAACCTTTGGCTTACGATTTAAAAGTTGATGGCGAATCCTTGCCCCGCCCGAGTATTTTCGCTTTACCATTAGAGAGAAAAGCGGATTGGATGAAGGTAAAAGTCGATCCGAAAGTGGCGCCTATGGGCGATGAGCCTTTAAATGCCCGTTTGAAAATGGATTTTTCCAAGCTTCAGAAAATGGAGATGAATCAATCCCAACTCCTTCAACGAGGGGAACGAGGCGGTAAGAAACCTTCCTTTAAAGACGCTCACTCCTATGTCGATAAAGGCGTGGAACTGATCGTACCGGCCGACGGTTTTGGCGAAGACTTTGAATTTTACGCCAATGCCCTTATGGGAAATGAATTGCAAAGTAAACTGAAAAGTCTAAAGCTTCCCCCGGGAACGAAAGGGTATCGTCTGGAAGCGCGAGCGCCCATCCAAACCATTCCCAAAGACTTCAATGGAAAGGTACAGTCTCTCGGGAAAAACCTGGCACCGCAAAAAACGGTGCGAATAGCCTTTCCCTTTAAGGGAACCTCGGCGGAGGTTTTGAACGAGAAGGGGCAAAAAATTCCATCGACGATTAAAAACGGAAAGCTTTCTATAGAAACGAAACAATTAGGTACTTTTTTCATTAAGACGGGAGGATCTATTCCCAAGGCGAAAGGGGGCTTTACGATCAAGCCTCCTGCAAAGGTAAAGGCCGTCAAGCCGGCGAAGGCGCAAGCTGTTAAGCCGGTGCAAGGGGTGAAACCGGCGCAGGTGCAAAAAGCCACGCCACAACCTGCGCAAAGTGTATCTCCTGCTTCCACGAGCGCGTCGGAATCTACCGCCCCTTCGGAAAATGTAGATTCTGCGGAATCATCTCCGAACGATGAATGGGATGGAGAAGATGCTTTGCCGGAAGAAAATCAGGAAAGTGATCCCGTGGACACCGGCAATGACACCGTCGCCCCATCTGTGGAAAAAGACCTGTTACAAGAGAAAGAGAGGCCGGGTCTGATTATTATATTTTTCACTTTAATCCTTGCCGCTCTCGGCGGGGGCGTGTACCTCACGCAAAAGTATTACCGTATGTATATGGAGGAATTGATGTATGAAGCGGACAGAGAAAGGGAGGAACGATGAAAAAAATTGTCATCCTTTTCATGGCGGTCTTCCTTTTGATGATGCCCGGCCTATGTTTTGCCAACGGGCCCTATATTGTGGATATGCGGGCATCGTACCGCCATCCGATTACCGGTGTGATCGAAGACTCCGGTAAAAACGAGGGCATTGGCCAAGGTATGGCCGAGGGCGTGCTTCATCCTCAGGCTCTTTACGAAGAAATTGGAGGCAAGCGCTATTTAACGCTGCGCCTTCACATGATGGATAATATTTCAAAAGTAAGTATTGCCGTACAAGGAAAAGGGGGAAGCGGTTTTAGCGGCGTAAGCTACGAAAGCCCCCAAGGCGGCGGCGAGTGGAAAGATTTTCGCGTTCAATTGCCGGCGAAGGATTGCATTATTCGCCTAAGCCTTTTCATCGACGCCATGGGTCGAGAAGTTGTTTTTTATGGTGACATGGGCAAGATGACGGCGGGCAATACGGATTTCGTCGCATCCGCCAAATCGGCGCCTGCACAAGCAAAAGGGGCACAGCCTGCCAAAAGTGCCCAGAGCCCGAAGCCGAAAGTAGACAGCGCTGCGCCGGCACAGGGAGTGTCGACGGCGCCTACAGCTACGTCATCTGCAGGATCACCGTCAACCAATACATCTTCCGACACCTCGTCAGATGATCACACGACAGACGGCGTTACCCACGGCGGCGCGTCGGGTCTCGACGATACGGAAAGCGATATCGGTTACGAGCACGGGCTTTTAACGGAAGATTCTCCTGAAATTCAAGAGATGGAAAAAGGAGCAAAGGGAAAAGACGAGCAACAGGAAGCACCCAAGAAAAAGGCACCCTGGGGACCGGCGACGCGGATTATGTTTGCGTCCTTTATGGCGGTCATCGTCTTTTTGACCTGCGCATCCTTAACAGCGGGAGCGGTATTCTATTTCTTAGCAAAGAAAAAGCGCATGCTCAACGAATTGAGAGAGGAAGATGAGGATGAAGACTTCAGTTTTGAAGATTTTTAGTGCGATATTGCTCTTCCTTTTGCTCACGGGATGTGTGGATCAACAATCGAAACCTGCGAAAAGTATCGACGGCGATCACGCGCGGATCATCACCACATCGGCGGCTTGTGCCGACATTATGGACAAGCTGGATGTGGATCTCGTCGCCATTGCGGAATCGCAATTGCAATCGCCGCCGGCGCGATACGCCGACTTGCCCACCATCGGCATGGCCATGAATCCGGATATGGAAAAAATATCATCTCTCAATCCGGATTACGTATTTTCGCCGGTGAGCCTTATGCCCGATTTACTCCCCAAGTATCGGGCGGCGGGCATCCATTTCGGTTTCGTAAACCTATCCAATGTGCCGGGAATGTACCGTTCCATTGAAGATTTAGGTCATCTTCTCGACCGGGAAAAAGAAGCCGCAGCCCTCGTTAAAGATTACGACGAGTTCATGAAGGATTTTAAATCGAGAAACAAAGGACCCGCGCCGAAAGTTCTTATTCTAATGGGCCTTCCCGGATCCTATGTCGTAGCCACGGACAAATCCTATGTAGGCAGCCTCGTCAAACTGGCGGGGGGAGAGAATGTCTATCCCGACGAGGATCAGCAATTTTTAACGGTCAACACGGAAGATATGCTGGAAAAAGATCCGGACATTATTCTGAGAACGGCACACGCCATGCCCGACAAGGTGCATCAAATGTTTCAGGATGAATTTAAAAACAACGACGTCTGGAAACATTTCCGAGCTGTAAAAGATGACAAAGTGTATGACCTTAATACGAAGATATTTGGTATGAGTGCCAATTTTTCCTACAAAGAGGCACTGGGTGATTTAGAAAAGGTGTTCTATGGACAAGGGAATTGACGAATTAAAACAAAAAGAACGGAGGCGATGGATTTCCTTCGCCGCCGTCGCCGTACTCCTGGTCGTAGTTTTTTTCTTCTCCCTAACGGAAGGATCTTTAAAATTAGGCGTGGGACAAATTTTGCGCGGCCTGTTCTTTTCCTATGACGGGGAAGTGGCGAGAATTTACGATTTGCGTTTTCCCCGCGTCTTTATCGCCATCTTAGCCGGCGCATCCCTCGCCACATCGGGCACGCTTTTGCAGGCGGTGATGAAAAACCCCATGACCGATCCCGGCATTATCGGCATTTCATCGGCGGCAAACTTTGTCAACTCCATGGTACTCGCACTATCGCCGGCGCTTATGGGTTGGTCGCCTCTTTTGTCGATCGCCGGCGGATTGTTGGCGTACTTTTTGATCTACACCTTGGCATGGGACGGAGGCGTGCGCCCGACGCGATTAATTCTCGTGGGCGTGGCGTTAAACATGACTTTTATCGGCATCGGCGAAGGTATTAAATCCATTATGGGGCGAAATTTAAGCGCCACCCAAGCGATTATCGAAGGAAACGTGGCGCAAAAAACTTGGAGCGATGTGCACATTCTCTTCCTCTACGTGATTATCTTTTTAATCGCGGCGCTGTTTACCATTCGCTCGTTAAACCTATTGAGTCTGGAAGATAAGACCGCTCGCGCGCTGGGCGTGCGCGTCGACCGCGATCGCTTTATCGTGGCGCTTATTGCCATTATTTTAGCTTCCGTCACCACGGCGGTAGCAGGCGTCATTGGCTTTTTAGGTTTAATCGCGCCTCATATCGGCAGAGTCCTCGTCGGCGGCGATCATAAATATCTTTTGCCCTTTAATATGCTTCTCGGCAGTTTAATCCTGCTATTTTCCGATACGGTGGGCCGCATCGTGGCCTATCCTTACGAAATACCGGCGGCGGTGATCATGTCCGTCTTCGGCGGGCCCTTCTTTATTGCATTGCTAAAACTGGGAGGCGAAAACTATGGAGATTAAAAATCTAAGCTACGCCTATACCAAGGGCCACTTGATTTTAAACAAATTGAATTTAAAAGTAACCCCCGGCGCCATTACCACTTTAATGGGCGCCAATGGCTCGGGGAAATCCACTCTGTTAAAAATATTAAGTCGCCAAATGAAACCGAGTCGTGGACGCTGTTTGCTTCATGGAAAGGATATTTTTTCCTACCCGCCGAAAGACTACGCCCGTGAACTTGGCATCGTCCATCAACAAAATCGAATCATCGGCGATTTAAAGGTAAAAGATTACGTATCTTACGGGCGGAACCCTTATGTAAAACCTCTGCAAAAATATTCGGCGGAGGATATGGAAGAAATCGATCGTGCCATGGAAATGACCGGCATTACGGAATTGGCACAAAGGGAAATCAGAACCTTATCCGGTGGGCAGAAACAACGTGTGTTTATCGCCATGGCTGTGGCACAATGCTCCGACATTCTCTTACTGGACGAGCCCACGACTTATTTGGACATAAAGTATCAGTTGGAAATTTTGCGGCTCGTAAAAAAAATCAATGAAGAACGCAACACGACCATCGTCATGGTATTGCACGATATTATGCAGGCTATAAATTATTCTGATGAAGTTATCGGCATGTACCGTGGCAAAATCGTGTACCAAGGGGATCCTAAGGAGGTGCTTAACAGCCGGGTCATCAGTAAATTATACGGCACGGAGCTGGAACTGCTTCACGTAGGCGATGCGTCCATTGTGAAACCGAAGGAGGATTAGATGAAAGGATTTATTGCGTACTCGTCGAAGACGGGCAATACAAAGCGTATGGCGGAGTATCTTTACGATGCTTTAAAAGACGCTTTCGATTTAACGCTTTTCGATCTGAAAGAGAAGCCCGATGTATCGACTTTCGATTACGGTTTACTCGGCGGCTGGTGTGATCGTGCCATGCCCGATAAGGCGGTGATGAAAATCTTGGATCGCGCGCCGAAAAAGACAGGTCTCTTTTTAACCATGGGCGCCATGCCCGATTCCGAACACGGGGAGCGAACCATGGAAGGGTTGAAGCAATGCCTCGCCGATTACAAAAAAGAAAGCTTAGGCACTTATTTGTGTCCCGGGAAAGTAGACGAAAAATTGGCGGCGCGCATCGATCTGCTCGTCTTCGTGCCGAAGGATGCACGGGAGCAGATGAAAGAGGCCTCGGAAAAATCTAGAGAGGCGACGGAGGATGAACTGAAGGAAGCGGCGATTTATTTCGCAGATCAATTGGAAAAAGGAGGTATTCGATGAAAATTCGTTCCACAAGTATTGCCATGGCGGCCATGATGAGTGCCGGCTTTTTAGCGGCACCTATTAATGTATTGGCCAAGGCGCCGGACATGCCCCAAGGTGTTTATGCACAGCCTTTTGCAGAAGGCGAACAAAAGACGGAAAAAGAGATACATTACGAACTGAAATATGAATTGAAGAAAAAATCAAACCCCGATCGGGATTCCATGGCAGCAAAGGCGATCACGAAAGTTACGGCGGTGGAAAAGAACGGAAAATGTACCTTTACCTTAACCACGAAGCCTGTGGATTTGATAGGCACTAGAGCTACCATCGGCAAACTGTTTTACTACAAAAACGGAGAACAAACATTGGCCGATAAAAACGGCAACGCCTGGTCTTTTACTTTGGATGAGAAGCCGAGCACCATGACACTTGCCTTCGCCATTGACGGGGTGCCGTTCATGGCAGGCTCTGTCAATGATGCCATATTAAATATTTCAGAATACAAGGTGACAAAAACAGTGGATGTACCTGTCGCGCCCGAAGAACCGGGTACAAGCGAGCCAAATACACCGGGGACTACGCCTGAAGACCCGAGCACGCCCGGCCCTTCGAAACCGAATCCAGGCGAACCGACGCCTGAACAAAAACCGAAGGAAGATACGGGTCTTGAAAAGGCGAAAAAGGCATTAGACGAAGCCGTTCAAAAGGCAAACGATGCGGATAAAGACAAGTGGGATGTAAAAGTTGTAAGCGCCCTTAATGATTCTACAAAATCGGCAGATGCTCTTTTACAAGATGCATCGGCCAAAGAAGACGACCTGGCTTTAAAGGAAAGCGAATTGAACTTCCTCCTCGCTCTCGGTGAAAAAACCAAGGGAATGGATGATACGGCTAAAAAAGTTTACGAAGGATTTTTAACAGTTGCATCGGAGTTAAACGATACAAAACTTGCCGATAAAGGAGCGCTGAAAAAGAATCTCGATAAAAATGCCGCTCTATTAAAAGCTACGGATAAAAAAGATGAAGATCTGAAAAAAGCAGGCGAAGCCTTTGCCCTCTTTATGGGAAATTCCAAGCCTGCCGACGCTACGGATCTAGGCAATTTAAAGACGCTGATCGAGAAGAAGAAAAAAGAAGATCCATCGCCTTATACGGAAAAATCTCAAAAGGAATTAAAGGATCTGTTGGCAACGGCGGAGAAAGAAATTGAAGTCGGAAAGCTGACGAAGGGGCGTGTTCGAGAACTGGAAGCGGCTATCAACGGTTGGCACGGTGTTATAAAAAATGAAAAGCCGAAAGAGGATAAGAAGGACAAGCCGAAAGAGGACAAGAAGGACGACAAAAAAGACGAAAAGAAAAAGGATCAAACCATTCGTTACGACGTGCCGGTAGAACTTGTTAAATCCGACGGCAGCAAATCCATGGCAGCCTCTGCATTGAGCAGCTGGGCTACGGTGGATGCATATCGCGATCATTACACTTACTATGTTCAGTTTAAGCCCATGAAACTCGGGGAGAAGGACGGTCATTTAACCAATCTTTTCTATTTTGAAAACGGAAGAAAATACCAAGCCCGTTATCATGGCAATGACTTATGGTCTTTCACCTTGGATGAAAAGGTAAGCAATCAAAAAATTGCCGTTTGGGTCGATATTATGGACGAAATGGCAGGGGGCGCCGGCAAAGGCGAACAAGAAGCTTATATTCAATTTAATTGGCGTCGCGCTCAGGAAACCAAACGCTTTGACGGCGAAATAAAAGAGCCCGAAAAGAAGAAGGAAGATGAGAAGAAAAAGGATGAAAAGAAAAAGGCCGACGAAAAAGCCTTAGAGCAAAAGAAAAAAGATTTCTTAAAAGCTCAAAAAGAGCGGGAACGGGATGTGGTATTGCGAACATTCCACGATGTACCCGCAGGCTATTGGGCAGTGGATGCCATCGCCCACAGTTATGCGCGCGGTTATTTTAAAGGCGAAGGGCAAGGTCGCTTTGCGCCCGAACGCGCCATTACCCGCGGCGAATTTGTTTCGATTCTCGGCAGAATGGCAGGAGCGTCTACATCGAACACGGCCACGGCTTTCCGCGACGTTTCTTCCGGAGCGTATTACGCAGGCTATGTGGCATGGGCGCAATCGAAAGGCATTGTAGCAGGTGTCAGCCAAGGACGTTTTGAACCGAACCGCACCATTACGCGCGAGGAAATGGCAGTCATGCTGATGAAATTCCTCGCTTCTCAAAATAAATCCTATGCCGCGACGGGCTATACGAATTTCTCCGATGGAGGCTCTATTGCAGTCTGGGCGAAGGATTCCGTGGACAAGATGACCCGCCAAGGTCTTTTATCGGGCATGGGCAATGGAAACTTTGCACCAAAAGAAAACTTCAGCCGCGCCCAAGCCGCTCAAGTGTTGTACACCATAGATACCAAAGATATGAAATAAGGAGATTGACGATGAAAAAATTTTTATCTTTAGCACTGGCCCTTGTATGTTTACTGGCACCCAATGTAGCTCGTGCCGAATCGAGTAAAACCTATGAAGTTCCCGTGGCGTTGAAACACGCCACAAGCGAAAAAGAATCCATGGCCAACAAAGCACTTTCCCCCGTTGCGGAAGTAAAGGAACAAGGGGGCAAGTTCACCTACAAAGTCTTTATAAAGCCATTGAACTTTATGAATCAACAAGGAAATTTGACGAATCTCTTTGTCACCTCCGGCGGTCGTAAAGAAGCCGTAAAAGGCGCCGGCAAAGGTGAATATGCAAACAGCTTCAGCTTTGTACAAAGCGGAAAAGAAAATATCGTCGACGTCGCCGTATGGGTCGATGTTATGGATCAAATGCAAGGTGGGCAACCCGGCGCCGGCGAACAAAAGGCGCGCTTGGCTTTCGATTGGAACAGTGCCAAACTTGTAAGCGCACCGGAAGAGAAAAAGATGCCGAAAGCGCCTGCCGCTCCCAAGGTGAATGGGAAGAAAGACGTTACGATTATGGTCAACGGGAAAGTCGTTCCCTCCGACAGCCCTGTCTTTATCGAACAAGGACGCACCATGGTGCCTCTTCGTTTTATTTCCGAAGCTTTAGGCCTTAAAGTGGACTGGGACGGCAAAACCCGTACAGCCATCGTCGGCGAAGGAAAGAATGTCATGAAGCTTCCCATCGGCAAAAAAGTAATTCTTAAACATGACGGCTCTTCCAAGGCAATCGACGTGCCCGCCATGATTCGCAACGAGCGCACCATGGTGCCCATTCGTGCCATCGGCGAAATTTCCGGCGCAAAAGTTAATTGGGACGGAGCCAATCGCCAAGTGATTATAAATAAATAAGAAGGGGCCGGTTTGCCGGCCTTTTCCCTTATTAAGAAAGCAGGTACTCTTTGATTAATAAACGATTAATACGGGAGGTTCCTCAGTCGAAGATCTACATTCAAAAGGCGGTAGGTCTTCAGCTGCTGGATCTTTTGATGAGCATCGGCTCGACAGCGTTGTTAATTGCCCTTCTTAGGCAGTTTCTGTCCTTTGAGGGGGAACATGTACTATTTCTATGCACGGCCGTTATTTTGATCCTCATTCTTCGATTTTTCTTCTATAAAAAACGTCACGCCATCGCCTACGAGGCTTCTGTAGACGTTAAACGTCTGTTGCGGAAACGAATTTTCAAAAAGCTTATGGGCTTCGGAACGGCGTATCGGGAAAAAATTAAGACGGCAGAAGCTGTGCAGATTATGACGGAAGGGGTCGATCAATTGGAGATTTATTTCTCTGCTTATCTTCCTCAATTTTTCTACAGCATGATGGCGCCTTTGATTCTGTTTGGGGTGATCGCCTATTTCTCCTTGAAGGTGGCGATTATTCTTTTGATCGGTGTGCCCCTTATTCCCCTGGCCATCGCCATGGTGCAAAAATTTGCAAAGCGTATTTTCGCAAAGTATTGGGGCAGCTACATGGAAGTAGGGGATCAGTTTTTAGAAAATCTCCAAGGTTTAACCACTCTTAAAATTTATAAAGCCGACGGCCATCGCCACGACGCTATGAATCGCTCGGCGGAAGCTTTCCGCATCGCCACTATGCGCGTGTTAACCATGCAGCTGAATTCCATTATTATAATGGATTTAGTGGCTTACGGCGGCGCGGCCATTGCCCTTGCCGCGTGCATCGGCGGTGTTCGTGAAGGAAGTCTGAGTCTATACGGCGCCCTCTTTATTCTGTTTTTATCCGCCGATTATTTTCTGCCCATGCGCCAATTGGGATCCTTTTTCCACGTGGCCATGAACGGCATGGCGGCGGCAGACAAGATGTTTGATCTTCTGGATCTCCCCGACGACGCAGATGGCACAAAGGATGTGGAAGGAAAAGAAGTAGATATTTTTGCCAAGAGCTTAAGCTTTTCCTACGACGGCGAAAAAAATGCCCTACTGGATCTTTCTTTTGAGCACAGGGGCAAAGGCCTTATCGGCATCGCCGGGCCTTCCGGCTCCGGGAAATCTACCTTGGCGGCGATTTTATCGAAGCAGGTAAAACATTATGAAGGCAGCTTGAAATTCTTCGACACGGAACTTTCCGATATTCGGGAAGCCGGCTTATTGGATCGCGTCACCTATTTAGGTGCGGGAAGTTATTTAATGAGCGGCACGGTAAAAGAGCTTCTGGATTTTGCTAAGCCAGGGGCTACGGAAGAGCGTATGTGGGCGGTATTGGAGCAGGTAAATTTAAAAGATTTCTTTGAAACCGCCGACGGCCTTCATACAGTTATCGAAAGCGGCGGAACGAATTTAAGCGGCGGCCAACGGCAACGTTTAAGTCTCGCCATGGCCCTTTTAAAAGACAGCGACGTATACATTTTCGACGAAGTAACATCGAATATTGACGTGGAAAGCGAAGAGCACATCGTGTCGGAACTTTATAAATTGGCAGGAGAAAAACTCGTGTTGTTCATTAGCCATCGCTTGGCCAATATTAAAGAGGCCCATGTTATTTATGTATTGGATCGCGGCGAATTGAAAGAAAAGGGAACTCACGATCAATTGGTAGCGATGAATGGAATTTACGAATCACTTTGGGCGCAACAAGTCGCCTTGGAAGCTTATCGAGGGGAGGAAGATCATGCGTAAACATTCCCAAACCATGCTTCAGCTCATCGGAATGGTGAAGCCTTTAATGGGCGTCATGTTGCTCGCCATTTTCCTCGGCGTGCTGGGCTTTTTATCGGCGACGGCCATTTCCACTATTACGGCATGGGGACTGGTGAGTCTTGCCAAAGGGGAAGTCGTAGGCAATTATGTAATCACAGCCCTCATCGTGGCAGGTTTAGTGAGGGGGCCTCTCCGCTACGGCGAGCAAATGTGCAATCACTACATCGCCTTTAAAATTTTGGCGATTATGCGCAGCCGCGTCTTTACTGTACTCAGAACATTGGCTCCTGCCAAACTCGAAGGTAAAGATAAAGGCAATTTAATTGCGCTCATCACATCGGATATCGAATTATTGGAAGTATTTTACGCCCATACCATTTCTCCCATGGCCATTGCCACGGTCTATTCGGCTGTGGCGGTGATTTTCCTCTATACTTTATCGCCTTTTATGGCACTTTACGCCCTTATGGCCTACGTGATCATGGGGATTGTTGTGCCCGTTTATCTTTCCGGCAGAAACCGCGACCTCGGTTTACAGGGAAGAAATAAAAACGGCATACTGAGCGGAAAAGTATTAGACGGCCTTCGCGGGCTTCGGGAAATTTTACAGTATCGGGGAGAGGAACGCTATCTTCGCCAATTAAATGGGGCGACAGACGATGCGATTCGCGTCGGGCGGAAATTAAGCAGGGAAACGGGATTTGGCGGCGCCTTTACCACGGCCGTCTTATCCGTCCTCCATTTAGGTCTTTTCGTCCTCGGAGGTTTTCTCTATGCGAAAGGACTCGCCGCAGGCAGCGACGTCATCGTCGCCATCGTCTTTATCATGTCCTCCTACGGGCCCACGCTCGCCCTTTCCGCCCTTGGTAACACATTGCAAGTCACCTTTGCATCGGGCAATCGGGTGCTGGATTTGTTGGAAGAGACGCCTCAGGTGGAAGAAAAAACAGACGGCATCGACACGTCTTTCGACGGCGCCGATTTACACGACGTTTCCTTCTCGTACGGCGACGAATTGATTTTAAAGGACATGAGCCTTGCCGTGGAAAAGGGAAAAATTTTAGGCCTGCAAGGAAAATCGGGATCGGGCAAATCCACGATCTTGCGTTTGCTCATGCGTTTTTGGGATGTGGACAGTGGAGAAGTTTCCATTTCGAAAGAAAACATTCATAACATTAACACGTCGAACTTGAGAGATATGGAATCGTTCATGACCCAGGAAAGCCAGCTTTTCAACGACACCATTGCCAACAATTTGCGCATTGCGAAAGCAGACGCCGATGACGGGGAACTGGAGGCGGCTTGTCGCGCCGCGTCCATTCATGATTTTATTATGTCTCTGCCTCAGGGCTACGATACGCCTGTAGGGGAAATGGGCTCCAAACTTTCAAGCGGCGAACGTCAGCGCTTAGGTTTGGCACGTGCCTTTTTACACGACGCGCCATTCCTTCTTCTCGACGAACCCACGTCCAATTTAGACAGCTTAAACGAAGCCATCATTTTAAAATCATTGCAGGAAAAGAAAAAAGACGTCACGGTATTAATGGTCAGCCATCGCGCCTCGTCTCTAAAAATTGCCGACGAAGTGATCGAGATGGAATCTTACCGAGCGTCGTAAAAATTTAAAATCGCAAACAAAAAAACTCCGTGTCGGCGGAGTTTTGCGTTTTGCGTAAAATAGTAGGCAATAAAAAAGTGCGGTCATTCCGCACTCTTTTTGTTTATTTATGCAACTTTTTCAAAGTCGTCTTTGCTTGCGCCGCAAAGGGGGCATTCCCAATCAGCGGGAAGATCGTTAAAAGCAGTGCCTGCTTTTACGCCGTTGTCCGGATCGCCTTCAGCGGGGTCATAAATGTAACCGCAAAGTGTGCATTCATATTTGTCCATGTTTGGAACTCCTTTCAAAAGTTAAATTGTCAGCGTAATCTTATTATACCCTGGAATGATTTTTTTTAACAGTGGAGTAATAAAATTTCGACTTTTTGAAATTATAAGCTGTTGATTACAGGAATTTAACATTGGGTAAATAGACTCTAGAGGTGAAGAGAATGAATCGCGGAAATTTAATCGAGGGCTCCGTACCCAGCGATATGCTGTCGCTTAGAAAATTTATTGCCGACGCTATGGTCGAGGTGGCATCTTATGTTACGGATCGCGATCTTTTATTTGATATTCGGCTCATTATTGACGAGCTTTTATTAAACGGCGCCGATCACGGCAACGAATGGGATAGACAAAAACAAGTTTACCTGCGCATGGATTTTATTCCGAGCGGTGTGAAAATTATCGTGAGGGATGAGGGAAGCGGGGTTCAGTATTTTCCCGAAGGAGATCCCTGTACGATGGACGGCTGCAGCGGTCGGGGACTTTTCTTGGTGGAATCCATCTGCCGGTCTGTGGCATATGAGGGCAATACCGTCAAGTGTTATATGGAACTTCCCTAGTCATTGTAATTTAATGGTATCTATTCGAAGAAATTAGAGGTATAATAGTTTAGTTAAAGGATTGGGTGTACCGATCCTATTTTTATGGAGGCATTTGCCGGAAAGGAAGTTTATGGAACGACAAGATATTCGAAACATAGCCATTATCGCCCACGTCGATCACGGGAAGACGACGTTGGTGGATGTATTATTAAGGCAATCGGGGGTGTTCCGTGACAATCAAGTAGTCGCTGATCGCGTAATGGACTCGGGAGATATTGAAAAGGAACGGGGCATTACGATCTTATCGAAAAATACATCCATCGTTTACGACGGCGTCAAGATCAACGTCATCGACACGCCGGGCCACGCCGACTTCGGGGGTGAGGTTGAACGTGTTCTAAAAATGGTTTCCGGTGTCGTCCTTTTAGTAGACGCCTTTGAAGGCCCCATGCCTCAGACGAAATTCGTGCTTAAAAAAGCCATCGAACTCGGGCTCAAGGTCATCGTCTGCATCAATAAGGTCGACCGACCGGGCGCGAGACCGGAAGAAGTGGTAAACGAAGTATTGGATCTTTTCATTGAGCTGGGCGCCGATGAAGATATTTTAGATTCTCCCTTTATTTTCGCATCGGCGAAAGAAGGATGGGCTTCCGAATCGAGCGAAGAACGAGGCGAGAACATGAAGCCTCTCTTTAACGCCATCGTGGAAAATATCGATCCGCCGGCAGCGGAAGAAGATAAGCCCGCTCAACTTTTAATTTCCACCATCGACTACAGTGATTATGTAGGCCGTATCGGCATCGGTAAAATCGAAAGCGGAAGCATTCATAAAAACGATCAGATGCTCTTATTAAACGCTGCCGACCCCGATAAACGGAAGACAGTAAAGATCAGTAAGATCTATGAATTTGAAGGGTTGAACCGTGTAGAAAAAGACGGCTCCACCGCCGGCAATATTGTGGCTGTAACGGGCATCGAGGATATTAATATCGGCGATACGATATGTGATCCGGAGCTTGACGAGGCTCTTGAATTTGTAAAGATTTCCGAGCCTACCTTGTCCATGACCTTTGCCGTCAACAATTCGCCTTTTGCAGGAAGAGAGGGGGATTTTGTAACCTCTCGTCAAATCCGTAATCGACTCTATCGGGAGCTTGAAACCGACGTGAGTTTAAAGGTGGAGGATACGGATTCCACCGATGCCTTTAAGGTAAGCGGTCGCGGTGAGCTTCACCTTTCGGTGTTGATCGAAAATCTACGTCGGGAAGGTTTCGAATTCCAAGTTTCCAAGCCTGAAGTTCTCTTTAAGGAAGTGGACGGCAAACGCCAAGAACCCATGGAAAAAGTCACCATCGACGTGAATCAGGAATTCGTCGGCGCCATTATCGAGAAACTGGGTCGTCGAAAGGGCGAGCTCTTAACCATGCAGGAACCCAGCGGCGGCTATTCTCGATTGGTATTCCGTATTCCCGCTCGTGGTCTCATCGGTTACCGTCAGGAATTTATTACCGATACCAAGGGTAACGGCATTATGAACTCGGAATTTGAAGGCTACGCGCCTTATAAAGGCGATATTCCCCGCCGTAAAACGGGATCGATTATATCCTTCGACACGGGTACCGCATCGGCTTACGGCCTAAACAACGCTCAAGACCGGGGGGATCTCTTCGTTGAGCCGGGTGAAGAGGTTTACGGCGGCATGGTCGTCGGCTCTTCTCCCAAGGGGCTGGACCTTGAGGTAAGTGTTACCAAGACGAAGAAGCAGACCAATGTGCGAGCCTCGGGCAGCGACGACGCTCTGCGTTTGTCCCCCATTAAGGATTTAAGTTTGGAAGAGGCCATCGAATTTATCGAAGACGACGAGCTCATCGAAATTACCCCCAAGTCTTTTAGAATCAGAAAGACGATTTTAGACGCCAACAAACGCTATAAGGCTAACAAAAACAAATAGGAGGCTATGATGTCGACGGAACGTGCGCTCGCTTATTTACGGGATAAAGGCTACGAAGATCGCGTCATTACATCGGACGAATCCACAGGTACCGTGGCTGAAGCGGCATCGGCTCTCGGTGTAACGGAAGGGGAAATTGCCAAATCTCTCACCTTCCGCGGGAAAGAAGGGGAGGCTATATTGATCGTCGTAGCGGGAGATAAGCGCATCGACAACAGCAAATTTAAAGCCACCTTCCACACCAAGGCGAAAATGCTGAAGCCCGATGAGGTGGCGGAGGAAATCGGCCATGAAATCGGCGGTGTGACGCCCTTCGGCGCAAAAGAGGATGTCATCATCTATTTAGACGAAAGTTTAAGGGTATACGACGTCGTCTATCCCGCTTGCGGTTCGGCGAATACGGCCGCGAAATTTTTCGTCGACGAACTTGAAGGCCTTTTCGGAAAAGAAAACATGGTGGATGTAACTAAATAAGACGATCGTTATCTCAGTCTTTGGCGTATATTAGATTTTTTCTGTTATACTCAAACCAAAGGGGGAGGGCTTATGGAAATGAGTCGAGGATTTCAAAATATTATCGACGATAAGAAGGAAAAGAAGCGCAGAAGGAAACGACGCAGACGGCGTCGCCGTGTGATCTTTTTCCTGATCGTTATAGGCGTGCTCGCTTACACAGGGAAGCTGGAAGACCTGTACTGGGCGGCGCAAAACGGAGACGGCGAGCGTGCCCTTTATGCGGCCAGGGAAATGGGCTCTCAGGCGGCGGAGCGCATGCCCGAATTCCGCTTGTGGCTTGCGGACAAACTAAATTACATCGCACAGTTTTTGTAATAAGCTTCGGCGTGTGCCGGAGCTTATTTTTTGCCGCAAATGAGATTAAAAGGCGGTTCCATTGCTTTTAAGGACCGCCTGTGGGAAAATGAAATGAGGAGGCGCTATGTTTGGATTTAATAAAAAACCGAAGACGCTATACGAGAAAATAACCGCCGATCCGGCGACGGATATCGGCGAAGATGGAAGCTTTGAACTGGCCGTGTTGCGCGGGGAAGAAAAAGTAGAGCCCGTGAATACCGATCCTTTAGATGCGGGAATCATGGAATATTTCGGGCGGGAAGCCTTCAGTATTCAGCATATCGAAAACTTTTTTGAAAAACACAAGGCCCTTGAGGCTATTCCCCATTTTGAAAACTGGCTCTACGCCTTCGATCAAATGGACAGACCCTTTTTAGGTTTGAGTATTTTGCTTATGCGAGATTCTCAGGTTATCGAAGCTGTAAAATTCGGCATCTATCTGACGCAATTTACCGATCTCTCCCATAAAACCCAGGCAAGGGTGATCGTAGAAAACTTAGGAAGACATTCGGCATTTAGTTACTACGCCTTGACGGCGCTTTTAAGAAGCGATCGCGGAAGCCACGCTTTTTACGAATTAGGTTCTGGCCTGAAAGGGCGGGGACACGATATGTACGATATAATGGCGCGCGCGCTTTTAGAGAAAGGACGACAATGAAACTAGGTAAAGTACAGGAATTAAAATTAGTGGAAAAAGGGGAATACCTTTGGGCCACCGACGGCGTGGAAGAAGTACCCATTCACGGAAAAAAACGAGCTCCCGGCGGCGAGGTGCGCCCGGTGTTTCTCTACAGAGAAAACAACGGCCAAATCGTCGGCATGTTGGAAGAGCCTTTTATACGAGTAGGGGAAGTGGCGAAATTAAAAGTCGTGGACAAATCGAAAATCGGCTACTTCGTCGACATTAATGCGCCCAAAGATATTTTACTTCCCTTCTCGGAAGCCACAGAGCGCATTAAAGAAGGAGAAAGCTATCTCTTTACCATGTATGTGGATAAATCCGAGCGTCTGGCGGTGAGCATGGAAATTAAAGACGTACTTTCCACCGACAGCCCTTATAAAAAAGACGATCGCGTCACGGGCACGGTATACCACGTGGGAAGAGGGGGCGCCCTCGTCGCCATCGACGACAAATATGACGGCATGATCCCGAAACAGGAAATGAAGGGAATTTACCGCGCCGGAGACGAAGTGGAAGGCCGCGTCTTTAATGTTTTAGACGACGGCAAGCTCACCCTCTCCCTCCGCGCCTACGCCCACGTGCAAATGCTCCAAGATTCCGATGTATTGTACGATCTTATGGGAGAATACGGCGGCGTACTTCCCATTGGAGACAAATCCGATCCGGAAGAGATTATGAAGCTGACGGGTCTTACGAAAAAAGCCTTTAAGCGTGCCGTGGGCAAACTTTACAAAGAGGGCAAAGCCATTCCCGGAAAGACCGAAACGAGACGGAAGTAATGGAAGTCTTCGATCGTATTCATCTTGACGTCATAGATTACGACGTCAAGGGAAGAGGGCTCGGAAAAGTCGACGGTGCCGTGGTGTTTTTAGACGGCGGTGAAATCGGCGACAAAGTGGAAGTGGAAATCCTTAAAAAGAAAAAGAATTTCTACGAGGGAAAAATTATCGGCTACGACAAAAAGTCATCTCGCCGGGTAAAAAACCCTTGCCCTTACGACCGCTGCAACGGCTGCGCCTTTCTTTCCCTTGAGCGACAATCGGAGCTTGCATGGAAACGGGAGCGAGTTGCGAGCGCCGTGGCTCGCATTGGCGGCATAGACACAAAGGTGGAAGAGGTTATCACCGGCGGCGACGTCTTCGGCTATCGCAACCATATGCAATTTCACGTAAAGGGCGGCAAACTCTGTCTCTATGGAAAAGAGGGAGAGCTTATTCCCATTCGCCGCTGCCTCATGCAATGGGAAAGGGGCAACGAGATCCTCACAGCCCTTCAAGGGGAAAAGTGGCTCGCCGATATTCAAACCGTAGGCATTCGCACAACCCGTGGCGGCGAGGTGATGGTGATCCTCGTCGGCAAAAAAGACGTGAGCGATCGCCTACTTCACGATGCCGTCGCCTTCGCCGTGGAGGAAAAGGTGGATTCTCTGTACTATTCGAAGAACAAAAATCCCCGCTTCCATTACGGCAAAAGCTTCGAGCATCTGTATGGCAAGGAAACCATCGAGGAAACCCTTGGGCAGTTTCGCTACGGCGTCGGCGCGGGCAATTTCTTCCAGATCAATCCTTACGGTGCCGAAGCCATTACCCGCGAAGTGACGAAGAATTTAATCGGCGCGGAAACCGTGGTGGAACTATACTCCGGCATCGGCACCATTACATTGGCGGCGAGCCGTATGGCGGGGCAAGTGATCGGAAACGAAATCTCGGAAATCTCCGTAGATTACGCGCGGCAAACCGCCGAAAATAACGGCGTCACCAATGTACGCTACATTGCAGGCCCTGCAGAAAAAATGCTCCCGAAAATCGCCGAAGAAGAAACCATAGACGGACTCATCGTCGATCCGCCCAGAGCGGGGCTCGATCCCGTGGTCGTGGACACCCTTTTAGAATCCAAGCCTAAGCAAATACTATACGTCAGCTGCAACCCCTCTACACTGGCGCGTGATCTGGGGCGGCTGGTAGACGCATACGATATAGAAAAAATACAGCCCATCGACATGTTTCCCCATACCGCATCGGTGGAGACGGTGGTGAATTTAAAAATAAAATAATCGCAAGTGATCTCTTGAATAGATCAAAGAGCCCCCAAAAAATTGGACGAACACATCCGACTTTTGGGGGTCTTTTTATGGCAAAAATGGATGCTTCTTAAAGTAAAAGCGGAGGGAAATTTGTGTATCAAAACTATTGTAAATGAAATACAAAGTAGAAGAATTAATAGAGAAAAAGTTGGGCTGTTAAAATTAAAAATTCAGATCGAAAAGCATAGCGATATTATTGTGATTAATAACGAGAGTATAAAGGAGAGGACCATAGGCAGGCGCAAAAGAAAAATTTAATGTTGCTATTGACAAAAATGGTGAGTGAAAGCTAATATATAGGCATACAGAACGAGTGTCGGTCGATTGGCGGTGAGGTTTTGACAAAAAGAAATATAAAGGATCCGGAAGAAAGAAAACAGGAGCTTATAGAAATAGCATCCAGACTTTTTGAGAAGAATGGATATGAGAAAGTTTCTGTTAGAGATATTCTCGCAGAAGTTAACGGTGCACCTGGAATGTTTTATTATTACTTCAAATCAAAAGAAGATATTTTTTTGGCGTGTATGGAAACATATTTTGAAGAGAAACTAAAAAATAAGTTGGATATACTTCAAAACAAGGAAATAGATTACGAAGAAAGAATAAAAACTTTAAGGGAACTCATAGTAAAAGATATCGGTCAGTTTACGACAAGATATAATTTTTCAAAGGAGAGTTCAATTACAGATAACTCTTACAGGCTATGGGAATTGATTCATTACATTGGAAAATTTATAGACGTCTATTCAGAATTTATAATTGAAGGGATTGAAGGCAAAAAAATAGAAAATAACATGGGAATAACTAGAGAAAATGTGAGAAGTTTTGCAGCTTTTATTTTATACGGAGCTGTCGGAACAATATATAACGACTATATTATTAAGGGAGAAGACAAAACAAATTCAAGTGAAGCCTTTGGAATAATAAGTGAGCTATTTCAAAGACCTCAGTAGAGAAAAATAAAATATAGGTATTTTACAAGGAAAACATCAACGGTGTTTTCCTTGTATTAGTTTTAAGGCAAATGAACGAACTCGTTCGGTAAGGAGGTATGTTTTAGATGAAAAAGAAGAAATCAATCAAAGATATTATT
>QWCK01002038.1_pt1 | contig 26963 bp, 25 predicted proteins | sample 1972571 | NCBI WGS metagenome assembly QWCK01 (sample SAMN09866710, study PRJNA288562) | Human gut metagenome isolate term2_stool, whole genome shotgun sequencing... | isolation source: gut | host: Homo sapiens | place: USA: California | reverse complement strand
AACCTTGCAGGGCGGCGGCTCGTACCGGGGATAAGGGCCGTGAGGAAGCCGGGCCGCATCGGAGGGCATCCGGGACACGGACGGCGGCACTCACTTTTTTTATCTGCACTCATATCCCCCCGCTCAAGACCCGCAAAAATAAAAGACAGAAACGAGGTTTTACTTTGCACACACTTTTACAAAAGAATTACAGGAAAACCCTTAAAACCCTAAAGGATATTTTCCCTCTGAAAACTGTTTTATCCATTCTGGCCGGAACCGCAATTCTGGCCTTCGGCATGGTGAATATCCATAAACGCGTCCACATAACAGAGGGCGGCGTCCTTGGCATGATTCTGCTGCTCAACTACTGGTTCGCCATACCTGCCGCCCTGCTGTCTCCTCTGCTGGACGCCCTATGCTATCTTTTTGGCTTCCGGTATCTGGGCAGAGAATTTCTCATCCGATCCATCGCCGCAACACTATGCCTTGCCGGCTTCCTGAAGCTGTGGGAAAGCCTGCCTTTCTTTCTTCCCGACCTGACCTCCCGCCCGCTTCTGGCCGCCGTTGCCGTTCCACTCGCCGCCGTTCTGGCCGCCGTTGTCGCCGTTGTCATTGCCGTCGGGTCTCGGCGGAATTTCGCCGTCCGCCGCGCGTCGCATCTGTTCGCGCGACCAATTGGCGCTCTGCGAGAGACTCTCGGGATCTTCATTCGTCCCCGAGACGATAAGCGAAGTGAAATTGTCCTTGTATTCCATGCCGTCTACGGTGTAGGTCACCTCGTAATAGACCGGCACATAATTCGTCGTCGCACCCTCTCCGAGCGTAAACGCGACGGGCCGTGAAATCATCTTGCCCGCATCGAGCGTTCCGATCTCGATCGTGTCCTCCTCGAGGGCCACGGGTCCCGGCGAGAACGCGCGCACCGTGACATTGTCCATCACCTTGGCGCCTTTGTTCGCAAGACGCAGTGCGATCGAAGCGGATTCGCCCGGCATCGCTCCGATCGGCGACGTCGCCGCCGGCATGAAGAGACGCGGGGCAAGACCGTCCGGGGCAAACGCGATGTGGAAGGGCAGTCTTTCCGCCCCGTTTTTCCCCTGCACCACGAAGGCAAAACGCATATCCGTGGGATTCGCGGGGACGGGGATTCTCAAGAGAAAGGCATATTGTTTGATCGTCTTTCCGTAGAATTGGAGCGTGCCTGCGATTTCGTCCGCGTTCTTCACATATCCGTCCGGATCTTCGAGCGAAAACGCGACATTCTCATCCTCGTATGTAAGGTTCGCGATCTCGAGTTTCACGAGATACATCCCGGGCGTTCCGGCGGGATCCACGTCCGCACGCAAAAGGGCAAAATGCGCCCCGTTCGCACTGACATTGCACGCGTTCATCCCGTTCATCCCGCTCGTCTCTTGCATCTCGGGCATCTCGCCCGTCGCCGAGACCGCCATCGGGACACACATCACCAGCGCCAAGAGAAGCGCCAAAGCTCTCATTCTTTTCATTTTCCTTTTCCTCCGATCCCCATCTTTGTAATTTTGCCATCCCGCATATGGATGGTCCGATCGACAAAGTCGTTGAGTTCTTCGTCGTGTGTCACCACGATCATCGTGATCTTCTTCTCGTCGATGATCGCATGCATGAGATTCATGATTTCAATCGTCGTGGCACTGTCGAGATTCCCCGTCGGCTCGTCCGCAAAGACGACTTTCGGTGAACCCACGAACGCCCGCGCAATACTCACGCGCTGCTGTTGCCCGCCCGAGAGCTCCTTCGGCCGGTGATGCATACGATCCCCGAGCCCCACGCGCTCGAGCATCACGCGCGCCTCCTCCTCGCGTTCCTTCTTCGGAACCCCGCGAAAGAGGAGCCCCAGACTCACATTCTCCCATGCGGAAAGCGTCGGGATGAGATTGTAAGACTGAAAGACAAAGCCGACATTGTGCTGCCTAAATAAAGTAATCTCCCGCTCAGAGAGCTTCTCGATCGCGATCTTGCCGTAGCGGATCGAGCCCTTCGTCGGCCGCTCGAGCCCCGCAAGACAGTTTAAGAGTGTCGATTTTCCCGAGCCCGACGTGCCGAAAATGCCGATCGTCTCGCCTTTTGCGATCTCCAGAGAAAAATCGTCCAGCGCCTTGATCCGCTCGCCGCCCAGCTCGTAATATTTGCTCAGATGTGAAATCTCGATATAGGGGGCACTGTCCATCCCGAACCCTCCTTTCATTTGAAAATGATTGTATCATATTTAGTATGACCGCACAAGAAAAATCTCCCAAAAAAGAACCAGCGCGCTTTCCCGTCTTCCAAGCGTTCCATCTTGGTGCCGTCCGCCTAAACACACGTCCTTTATCCCTCTTCTCCCGCGCGAAAATCCAAAAAAGAGCATCGTACAAAAAACGGCGATCCCCATGCCGCTCCAAAACAAAAATCTTCGAACAACCGAGCCGAAGCGAACATGCCGGATCCCCGACCACACTTTTTTTGAAAATATCCGCATTCATTCTAAAACTTTTTCTTAACGCCGATGCTTTTTTCGAAAAAATCCGAGATGAGCTCAAAACTTTTTCTGAAGGACGATGCTTTTTTTCGGTGCATGCGGACGGAAGCGTTTTTTCCGTCGCGACGTAAGAAAAAAGTCGCGCTCTCCCCGCGGAATTGTCCTTTTCCTCGTCTTTTGCTACAATATCTTGAGAAAGGAATGCGCCCATGAAGAAAAAATTTCTCTTATTCATCGTCGTCGTTCTCCTTGCCGCCGGACTCTTCTTCGCTGCAAGATTTCTTTTTGCGCGCGCATTCGGCAAGGAAATGCCCGTCGCACTCTCGGAGCACGCGATCGTCGCCCCGAGCGACGCGGGCGCTTTTGTCTACGACGGCGGCAAACTCCTCCTCGTGGACGCGGGAAATGAAATCGGGACGAGTGTCCATTTTGCCAAGCCCAAGATGATCGTGGTGGAGAAAGATGTCTATATCGCGGACGGCAAGACGCTCACAAGCTACAATCGCAAACTCGAGAAGACTTACGAGACGACAGCACCCGAGGAGATTCGCACGCTGGATGCGGATGGCGGGACACTCTACTACGGCATGAAGGATCAGACCGTGCGTTTTTCGAGCGGCGAAGGCGTGGCGCTCTCGACGCCTGGCTATCCCGTGCGCCTACGCGCCGACAAGGATGCGCTCGTGGTCCTCACGGTCGAGGACAAGGACAATCATCTCAAGAGTCGGCTCTATCTCTTCCGCGAAGGGATGGACGATGTGAGTTTCGGTTTTCTCGACGAAGTGATGGAGGACGCCGCGTTCTTGGACGGCCATCTCTATGTCGTCACAAATCGCGCCTATTATCATTTTCTCGACGCGCGGCTCATCGAAAAAGACGAGATCATGCGTCTTACGGGCACGGCTCGCGACGCGAACACGCTTCTCTATCTCGACGATACGAGACTCGTACGGATTGCGCTCGCCGACGGTACGAAGACCGTGACCAAAATTGACGAAACCGCGGGACTCGTCCGCGCCGAGGGAAAGACGCTCCTTCTCGGGAAACGCGCGACGGTGCTTACGGACGACGGCACGACGGTGCCCGCGCTCGAAGGCGAAACCGTCTACGGCGGATTTCCCTACAAACACGATCTCTATCTCGTGACGCCCAAGGGTATTTACAGACATTTTCAAAAATAACTTTCTTTTTTGCGAAAGATGTTGTACAATATGGGTTGTCACTTAGGCTGCTGTGGCTCAGCTGGTAGAGCGACGCACTCGTAATGCGTAGGTCACCGGTTCAAATCCGGTCAGCAGCTCCATTTTCTCTTTATTGGGGAATAGTCGAACTGGTAAGACACCTGACTCTGGATCAGTAGATTGCAGGTTCAAGTCCTGCTTCCCCAGCCACGAGAAACGGCGGAACTTTTCCGCCGTTTTTTGTTTGTTCTTTTTCATCCCGACTTTTTCCAAAGGCTTGCCTTTCTTTTTTCCGAATGTTTCCCGCGTCGCGCTTTTCCCATCCCTCTGCTCCGTTTTTCCAATCTCTCCCGCATATTTTTTCTGACCGTTTTCCCGTGTACGCCGCGCCGCCTGTTTCCCAAATTCCCTGCCGCCGTCAAGGCATCAAAAAATCTCCCGCGATGAACGGGAGATTTTTGTTTTCTTACAGGATTTTATTTTTGATTGTCGAGATAGCTTGCGCCCGTGCGTTTGGGCACGTGTTGATTTCCGTCTTCGTCCATCCAATATTTGTCGCTGCCTTCGTACGGCTCGATCGTGACTTCCTGCGCGCCTTTGCCGAGGGCGATGACGAGCTGGACGGTCTTTTTGAGTCCGAGTTTTTTCGCGATGTGATTGTGGTCGATGGAGCGAAGGATGCACGCACTATAACCCATTTCACGCGCACCCATGACGATGCCGAGCGCGGCGATGCCGAGATTGACGCAGTTCATGGGACTGGGGCTCACGTCATCGGTCAAGACGAGTAAGAGCGAGCCGGGGCGTTCGCCTTCTTCGGGGCCGTCCCACTCGGGGATATTGAGGGCCCAGCGCATATGGGGATAGATCATCTTCGCCTCTTCGCCGGTCGCGTGATAGAACGAATAGGACGCTCTGTTGCGCGAGACGGGAAGGACGGAGACGATGTCCATCAGATGCATAACTTCTTCGTCGGAGAGTCGTACGTTCTCGTCAAATTTTCTGACGGAACGGGTTTGTTTTGCCAGTTCGTAAAAATCCATGCCGTGCTCCTTTCGGGTCGATTCTTCACGAGATTTCATTCGTCTTGGTATTTCTTGATGAGACGAGATTCAATTCGTCTTGGAATTTCTTGATGATTTTTTTCTCGATGCGCGAGACGGTCATCTGCGAGATTTTAAGTTCGCGCGAGATGGAGACTTGCGTGCGTTCCATAAAATAGCGCTCGACGAGAATTTTCTTTTCCATATCGTCAAAATCTTTCATCGCGCGTTTGATGATGTCGATGAGTTCGATCTCGACAAACGATTCGTCTTCTTGGCCGAGAAAATCGGCGAGCGAGGGATCTTTTTCCTCCCTGCCGCTCTCGTAAGTCATGTCGAGCGACTGCGGTTGATAGACTTGCTGCGCTTCCATGGCTTCGAGAATTTCTTCTTGGGGAATTTGCATAAATTCGGCGAGTTCCGAAACGCTGGGGCTTCTCCCGAGGTCCTGCGTGAGATGATTCTTCGCGAGGGTGACGCGTTTGGAAAGTTCCTGGATGCGCCTCGGGACGCGGATGACCCAGCCGCGGTCTCTGAAATAGCGTTTGATTTCCCCGATGACGGTGGGAGTCACATAGCTCGAGAAACGATAGCCGCGCGACGGATCGAAACGCTCGACGGCGAGTAAGACGCCGAGCGAGGCGACTTGATAGAGATCGTCGTAGTCGATGCCTTTGCCGACGTATTTTTTGGCTAAAATCTCCGCAAGATAGAGATGTTCCTCGACGAGCTTGTCGCGAAGTTTCTTGTCTTTGGTCTTCGCGTATTCCTCAAACATGTCCGAAATTTCTTGATCGGTGTGTTTGCGCTCACTCATGTCTTGCTCCGAAGACCTTCCGAAATCGCACGCAATCCTCCTCGATCTCCACTTCGTCCGCGAGGCTTTCCATGATGATGCGGGAGAGGCCTTCGTCCGCCGCACGGGTTCCCGCAAGGGTCGCGTCCATCGCTCCGTCTTCGAGCGCGATGGCGACGGTGACGTCCCCCGTCATGAGATTCATGCCTTCGGAGATGAGGAGTTTGAGATCTTCGATTTCCTCAAGGGTCGCCTCCTCGGTCGCGCCGAGACCGGCAAAAAAGAGTCGTAGGGACGCATGATAGCGGGGATCCTGCGGAAGAGCGAGGGTCATCTTCGTCATGACTTCCCTCCGATCCCGAAGACTTCGTCGAGGCGCGTGATGCGAAAGAGTTTCTCGACGGTTTCGGGCACGTTAATCACCTTCAGTCCGCGTCCTTTTTGGCGTTGGACATTGTAGATCGCGATGAGGGCGCCGAGACCGGTGGAGTCGATATAGTTAAGTTCAGAGGCGTCAAAGAGAATGTCTTTCTCTTCATTGGCGACGGATGCGAGCGCCTTTTCCTTAAACTCTTCGGCGTAGAACGCGTCGAGATCGCCTTTACAGGTGATTACGATGACGTCGTCTTTTTGTTCGATGCGCATCTTGTCACTCATCTTCTTTCACTCCTTCCACATATTTGGCCACGGCGACGATGAGATCTTCCTCGCGGTCGATGTCTTTTAATTTGACGCCGGAGGTGCGTCTGCCGAGTTCCGATACCTGTTTCACGGCGAGTCTGATGACTTCGCCTTTTTTGCTGATTAAGAGGAGTTCGTCCTCTGCAGTCACGACTTTGGCGGAGACGACATTGCCGGTCTTCTTCGTGATCTTATAGGTGAAGACGCCTTTGCCGCCGCGGTTCTGAATCTTATATTCGTCGGCGGCGGTGCGTTTGCCGTAGCCGTATTCGCTTACGATGAGGACGTCTTTGTCCTTCTCCAAAATCTCGAAGCTCACGACGACATCGTCTTTCGCAAGCGCGATGCCGCGCACGCCGCGGGTAGCTCTGCCCATGAGTCTCGCGTCGGAGAGTTTGAAGGCGATGGCCTGTCCTTTTCTCGTCACGAGCACGGCCTTGTCGTCTTCTGCGGTGACGCGCACATTGATGAGTTCGTCGTCTTCGACAAGCGAAATGGCCGCGAGTCCGGTCTTACGAATATTCCGATATTCCTCGAGCGCGGTACGTTTGACATAACCCTTCGCGGTCGCAAAGGTGAGCGCCGCGTCCTCGGGAATATCGCCGAGCGGGAAGGCCGCGGTGACGGTTTCGTCGTTCGAGAGATGTAAGAGATTGATGATCGCGGTGCCGCGTGCGATGCGGGAGCCTTCGGGAATTTCGTAGGCGTATTGCATGTAGACGCGTCCCTTGTTCGTAAAGAAGAGGATTTGATCGTGGGTCGATGCGACGAAGAGCATGTCGACAAAATCCTCCTGTCGCATGGTAAGCCCGATGATGCCTTTGCCGCCGCGGTTTTGCTTGCGATAGACATTCATCGGAATGCGTTTGATATAGCCTGCGCGCGTGATGCTCACAAGGACGTCTTCTTCCTTGATGAGTTCCGTGATGTCCACTTCGCCGATGGCGGGTTTGATCTTCGTGCGGCGTGCGTCTCCGAATTTCTCACGGATTTCCATGAGTTCTTCTTTGATGATCGAGAGGAGCACGGCGCGATTTTCGAGGATTTCTCTGTAACGCGCAATCTCTTTGATAAGGCTTTCGTACTCGGCGGTGAGTTTCTCATGCTCGAGTCCGGTGAGTCTTCGGAGCATCATGTCGAGTACGGCGGTCGCCTGCACGTCGGTGAGTTCAAAACGTTTCATAAGCGCATCTTTGGCGATTTTGTCGTCCTTCGATTCGCGGATGATCCTTATCACTTCGTCGATGTTCTTCTGGCAGATGAGGAGTCCTTCGACGATGTGTGCGCGTTTCTCGGCGCGTTCGAGATCGAAGATCGTGCGTCTCCTAATAATCTCAATTTGGTGATCGAGATAATGTCTCAAAAGATCGTGGAGCGGGAGCAGTTTCGGCTCGCCGTCGACGAGGGCGAGGTTGATGATGCCGAAAGTCGTCTGCATCTGCGTGTATTTGTAGAGGAGATTGAGGACGACTTGCGGATTGGCGTCGCGTTTTAATTCGATGACAATGCGGATGCCGTCGCGGTTCGATTCGTCTCGGAGTCCCGAGATGCCTTCGATGACTTTATTCTTCACGCAGTCAGCGATGCGCCGGACGAGCGTGGATTTATTGACTTGATAGGGAATTTCCGTCACGATGATGCGAAAACGGCCGTTCTTTTCTTCCTCGATATCGGCCACGGCGCGCAGGGTGAGTTTCCCTCTCCCGGTGCGATACGCTTTCTCGATGCCTTCTTTCCCCATGATCATGGCGCCGGTCGGAAAATCGGGGCCTTTGATGCATTTCATGAGTTCCGCGGTCGTGACGTCCTCTTTGTCGAGCATGAGCACGCACGCGTCGATGACTTCCCTGAGATTGTGGGGCGCCATATTGGTCGCCATGCCGACTGCAATGCCGGCGGAACCGTTGACGAGGAGATTCGGAAAACGGCTCGGGAGCACGACGGGTTCTTCTTCGCTCTCGTCAAAGTTTAATTGAAAATCGACTGTATTTTTTCCGATGTCCCGTAGCATCTCGAGTGCGAGTTTCGACATGCGCACTTCGGTGTAACGCATGGCTGCCGCGCCGTCGCCGTCGATGGAACCGAAGTTGCCGTGTCCGTCGGCGAGGGGATATCGCATATTGAAATCTTGCGCCATACGCACGGTTGCGTCATAGACGGAACTCTCGCCGTGCGGATGGTATTTACCGAGGACATCACCGACCAGACGTGCGCTCTTACGATAAGGCTTGTCAGGAGTGAGTCCCAGCCCGCTCATACCGTAGAGAATGCGTCTGTTAACGGGTTTGAGCCCGTCTCGTACGTCCGGGAGCGCACGGGCTACGATGACACTCATGGAGTATTCGAGATAGCTCTTGCGCATGACTTTTTCGATGTCGACCGGCACGATGGATTTTACTTCCAAAAGAATCCCTCCTTACGCATCAATGTTCTCGGCATAGCGCGCATTTTCTTCGATGAACTGTCTGCGCGGCTCGACCTTGTCGCCCATGAGAATGGTGAAAATTTCATCCGCGGCGACTTCTTCGTCGACCGTGACCTGTAGTAAGACGCGTTTCTCCGGGTCCATGGTCGTGGACCAGAGTTGTTCGGCGTCCATTTCACCGAGACCTTTGTAGCGGCTGATAAGATGATTGCCGCGGCCGATCTCGTCGAGGACTTGCTCGAGCTCCTCGTCGTTATAGGCATAGTAATCCTTGCGGTTCTTCACGATGTGATAGAGCGGCGGTTGCGCGATATAGACATGCCCTTCCTCCACGAGCGGTCGCATATAGCGATAGAAAAACGTGAGCAAAAGGGTGCGAATGTGCGCGCCGTCGACGTCGGCATCCGTCATGATGATGATCTTGCCGTAGCGAAGGCCCGAGAGGTCGAATTCTTCGCCGATTCCCGTGCCGAACGCGGTGATCATCGAGCGGATTTCCTCAAAACCGAGTACGCGGTCGATTCTCGCCTTTTCGACGTTCATGATCTTGCCGCGCAGAGGGAGGATCGCCTGGAAATTCCTGTCGCGTCCGCTCTTTGCGCTGCCGCCTGCCGAGTCGCCCTCGACGAGATAGATCTCCGTCTCGTTGACATCCTTGGACGAACAGTCGGCGAGTTTCCCGGGGAGTGAGGTGTTCTCGAGAAAATTCGATTTGCGCGTGATGTCGCGGACTTTTTTTGCCGCCTCGCGCGCTCTGGCTGCACGGACCGCCTTGTCGATGATGCTCTTTGCGGTCTTGGGGTTCTCCTCGAGAAATCGTGCGAGGTCTTCGGAAACAATACCCTGCACGACGCCCTGGACTTCGCTGTTGCCGAGTTTGGCCTTGGTCTGACCTTCAAACTGCGGATTCGAGAGTTTGACGGAGAGGATTGCGGTAAGTCCCTCGCGCACGTCGTCGCCCGTAAGATTCGTTTCGTTCTCTTTGATGAGATTAAAATTGCGGGCGTAGTCGTTGATGGATCGCGTGAGCGCCGCGCGAAATCCCGAGAGATGATAGCCGCCTTCGCCGGTGTGGATATTGTTGGCGAACGTGAGGACATTTTCGCTGTAACCGTCAAAATATTGCATCGCGAGCTGCACATTGATGCCGTCGCGCGTGTCTTCAAAATAGATGATCTCGGGGTGAATCTCCGTTTTGTTGCGATTGATGTATTTCACAAATTCCTTGATGCCGCCTTCGTAGTGGAAGGTCTCTTCTTTCCCGGTGCGTTCGTCCGCGAGACGAATCGTGACAACGGAATTGAGAAAGGCCATCTCGCGAAAACGCGCTTCAAGGACTTCCCATTCAAACTCGAGTCCGTCGTCGAAGATCGTCATATCCGGCGTGAATCGAATCTTCGTGCCGGTGTCTTCGGGATCGACTTCGCCCATGACGGTAAGTTCGCTCACTTTTTTCCCGCGAGCAAATCGTTGCTCGTAGATTTTGCCGTCGCGTTTGACGGTGGCGGTGAGTTCCTCGGAGAGAGCGTTGACGACACTGACACCAACGCCGTGGAGACCGCCGGAGACTTTGTAGGCATTGTTGTCGAATTTACCGCCCGCGTGGAGAATCGTAAGGACGGTCTCGAGCGTGGAGATGCCCGTCTGTTTGTGTTTGGCGACGGGGATGCCGGGGCCGTTGTCCTCGATGGATACGCTGCCGTCCACGTGGAGTGTGACTTCAATGTGATCGCAGCGTCCCGCGAGCGCCTCGTCGATGGAGTTGTCGACCACTTCGTAGATTAAGTGATGGAAGCCTTTGGTGCCCGTCGAGCCGATGTACATGCCCGGACGCAGGCGAACCGCTTCCAAACCTTCCAGGACGCGGATATTCTCCGCATCATAATGTGTGTTGTTCTTGTCCATAGATGTCCTTTCTAGCGTGGAATTTCGATGAGGTGATGAATGTCATCCCTTCGGTCGGTATCGGTAAGAAATATCTGTCCGTTCTCGATGGTGTCCGTGAGGATCCGTCTTCGGTCCTCGTCGAGTTCCGAATAGACATCGTCGAGGAGGAGAATGGGCATTTTGTGATAGATGGATTTGATAAGTTCCACTTCGGTCAAAGTAAGCGCGAGGCGAATGGTCCTTAGTTGCCCTTGAGATGCATATCGCTTGGCGTCTTTGCCGTCGATGGCAAAAGTAAGATCGTCGAGATGCGGTCCGATGAGCGTTCTGCGGTATTCGCGCTCGAGGCGCTTCGTCTCCATGAGCCCCTCTCGAAACGACGCTTCGATCCGACTCGGATCGAGTTTGGAATCGTAGCGGATTGTAAGCGATTCCTTGCCGTAGGAGAGTTTCATATGGAGAATCTCCGCATATTCGCCGAGATTCTTCACCATCGCGGCGCGCATACGGGTGAGAGCGGTCCCTTCTTTGACAAGTTTTTCGTCGAGGGCGGCCATCATCTCTTTGCCGTAGCGCGGCATCGGATTCTTGATCATGAGATTGCGTTCATAGAGCGTCTTCGCATAACTCTTGCGTACTTTTTTGTAGCTTAGGGAAAATCGCTCGGAGAGTTTGTCGATATAGCGTCTTCTCGCCTCGGGATACGCGTGAAACATCGCGGTCATCTCCGGTAAAAAAGACACGATCGGATAACTTCTGAGTTCCTTCGAAGTGCGTACGGGTAAGCCGTTTAGGAGCGTGCGTGTTCTCTTCTCTTCAAAGATCCGTTCGACGACGGAAACGCGTCCGTCGTTTTGAAACACGCCCTTGAGACTGGCAAAAGGAGCACCGTGCCTGATGAGCTCGATGTTTTTGGCGCCGCGGATGGAATCGTCCTCGGATAAAAGCGAGATGGCTTCGAGAAGATTGGTCTTCCCGGAGCCGTTTTTCCCGTAGATGAGATTCTTCTCCGGGTGAAAGGTAAAGCTCGCGTCGTCGTAACTCCTGAAATCGACGAGTTCGATCCGTTCTACAAACATATGTGAATCGTCTCTCCGAGGGCTTCGATGACGTCGCCCGCTTGGAGTTTTTTCTTTCTTCGCGTCTCGATCTCACCGTTGAGGAGAATTTCTCCGGATTGAATGCGGACTTTCGCTTCGCCGCCGGTCGAGACGATCCCGGTCATCTTGAGTGCATCGGTGAGAGTGAGTCCCTCTTCGTATTGAATGTCCATCTGTTACTCCGCCAGTTTCACGGGCAGGACGACATAAGTGAAACATGCGTCTTTCTTGTCGTCGCGCATGATGAGGGGTCTTAGACTTCCCGAAAACGAGAGTTTGATGCGATCGCCGTCGAGGGCGCGCAGGCCTTCCAATAGATAGCGCGCGTTAAAGGCGATGAGTAAGTCCTCGCCCGTCGTCTCGGCTTTCACGCATTCTTTCGCCTGGCCGAGTGCGGTGTTGGAGGTCAAATGAATGGAATCTTGGGTGATTTGAAGTTTCACGAGATTGCTGCGTTCTTCCCGCGCTAAGAGGCTCGCACGCTCGAGCGCCATCGCGAGTTCCGATCTCGTGACGATCGACGCGGTCGTCGTCTCGGTCTCTAGGACGGATTCGTAGCGGATGAACGTCCCTTCGATGAGTCTTGTGTACATGCGCACGCCGTCAAAGGAAAACGCGATGGAACTCTTGGTGACGCCGATTTCCACATCGCCTTCTTCGGGGAGAATCCGGGCGAGTTCCGTGAGCGCTTTGGCAGGGACGATGCTCTCGCCTTCCTCGTGCGTGGAGAGTTCGCTCGTTCTTACGGCAATGCGATATCCGTCGAGCGCCGCAAAATCGAGCGTCGATCCTTTGCGGTGGAAATTCACACCCGTAAGGACCGGTCTCGTGAGTTCCGTGCCCGTGGCGAAGAGCGTCTTCGCGATGCCGTCTCTCAACGTATCCGCGCTGACGTGAAAGACCGTCGAAATCTCTTCTTCGGTAAGCTCCGGGTATTCCCCGTCTTCGATGGCGACGAGGGTGAAATCCGAATACGCGGTTTTCATCTTCACCGTAGAACCGTTGATGTCGAGATGAATCGGTTCATCCGGAAGTTTCTTAACGATATTTAAAATCAAATTGGCGTTTAAGATGACCTCGCCGGGTGTATGGACCTCGGCGGGCGTTTTGACAAAGATGGAAATTTTGAGATCCGTAGCATAGATCTGTAGTTCGTCGTCTTTTGCGCGCAAACGCACACCTTCAAGGACCGGCATCGTCGAATGGACGGCGATGGCGCGGGAAGCGACGGTTAAAGCGCGTAATAAATCTTTTTGCAAAACGGTGATGTTCATAAGGACTCCTCTCGCATGTAGTAGTAGAAGTAAAACTAGTAATAGTAGTAGGGATACTTTTTCTTTGGAAAAGAGTATCAGAGCGGTCATTTTCCACAGACGACACTCGGCAATCTTCTGTGTATAAAATTAAAATTCCCGATTTTTCAGCCGTTCCATGTACTCCGAGATTTCCTCACGGAAATTGCGGTCTTTTTTCATCATGCCTTGGATTTTTCCGATGGCGTGAATGACGGTCGAGTGATCGCGCATATAGGCATCGGCGATCTTCGGAAACGAGAGATCCGGCATAAGCTCGCGCGTAAGATACATGGCAATCTGTCTTGGCGTCGTGACTTTCGCCATGCGACTTTTTCCGAGCATCTCCTCGACATCGAGATTGTATTGTCGCGCTACAAAACCCTGAATCATGGGAATCGTAAGCGGCGTCATCGGTTCTCCGCCGTCGTAGACTTTGATGGTATCCTCCGCAAACGCGAGGGTGACCTTGCGGTCCATGAGTTTCGCTCGCGCCGTCATATTGAAGAGCGAAGATTTCATCTTCCGCACATCCGTCGTGTAGCGTTCGGCGAGATAATCGAGCACCTCCATCGGCACGTCGATCTCGTGATGCTTGAGTTCCTGCTGGAGGATTGCGACGCGCACTTCGTATTCCGGTGCGGCAATCTCCGTCGTGATTCCCGATCCGACGCGACTTTTAAGTCTGTCTTCGAGCATCTCGATCTCCCACGGCGGTCGGTCGCTCGTCAAGATGATCTGTTTTTTCTGTTCTTTGAGTTCATTAAAGGTATTGAAAAATTCTTCCTGTGTGGTCTTTTTGCCGGCGATAAACTGAATGTCGTCCATCAGGAGGACGTCCACCGAGCGATATTTTCTCTGAAATTCGTCCATCTGCGAAAACTGGATCTTACTGATGAGTTCACTCGTAAATTTTTCGCTCGTGAGATAGAGGATCTTCGCGCTCGGGTTCGTCTTTAAGATTTCATGGGCGATCGCCTGCATCAAATGCGTCTTTCCGAGTCCGACTCCCCCCCAGATAAATAAAGGATTGTAGAGCGTCGCGGGATTCTTCGCGACGGCCTTCGCGGTGGCGAGGGCAAACGCACTGTTGTTCCCAGAGACAAAACGGTCAAATGTATAACTCGGTTCGAGTTTCATCGGATTTTCTTCTTCATCCGGACGCTCATCGGCTTTCGCAGGTGACGGATTTATCTGAAATGCGGAACGTTCTTCCCGCACCGCGATGGAATCCGTGGGAAGTTTCACGGATTCGACGGAAGGATCCAAGACTTCCACAAGGAGCTCTTCCTCCGCCCCGAGACCGATCAAATATCGATACGCCTCCTCGATCTCCTTGAGAAAACGGGCGCTTACAAGCGAACGCGTAAAGGTGTTCGGAGCAAGGATGACGAGATGATTTCTGTTCGCCTCGATAAGTTCCAACGGCTCGATCCACATGCGATAGACATTGGCTTTGGTTTTGACCGCGAGAATTTTCTTGAGATCATCCCATACGTGATTATCCACACATCCACCTCCTTCATACGATTAAGCCTATTTTATCATAAAATCGATTTATCAACAAAACGTGGAAAGCGCCAATTTTCGGATTTCTTTGGAAGAATCGACATCCGATTTCATCCGTGTGGAAAACTTATTCGGAGCTTCTATTCGATGATTATCAACAACGAGCGGATCGGAAATGTGGATAAGTTTCAAAAATCGGTGTAAAAACAAGATAAAATTTTCTTTTACTTTGTTTTGAGCGATTGAAATTCTCGTTTTTCTCGCAAAAAAAGCATCCACAGCATAAGTTATCAATAGACTGTGCACATTTTGTATGAATGATTGTATAACGGCGCCGAAAAATGTGATTTTACGAATGCGTATTTCTTTCTTTCCACAGAGTTTGTCCACAAAAACCGTCATTCTGTTGATAATCAATTTATAAAAACCGCGTCATCATGCCGTTCTATTGACTTTGAATAAAAATTTGAGTAAACTATTCGTGCTTGTTTTATGAAAATGGTATTGACAGGGAATAAGGAGGTGCAACGATGAAGAGAACATTTCAACCGAGCAAGATTCGCAGAAAAAGAAATCACGGCTTCCGCGAGAGAATGCAAACGACGAGCGGTCGCGCTGTCTTAAAGAGAAGAAGACAAAAGGGCAGAAAAGTCCTTTCCGCGTAGTTTGGAAAAAAAACTAAGACTCCGCGATTCCAAAGATTATCGCAGAGTCTATAAGAGGGGAAGGCGCGTTTGGAATAGGACGTTCACCATTTTTGCAGTGCCGACGAGATCGGAGTGCCCGCGGGTCGGGTTCTCGATTACCAAAAAATTCGGCACGGCGGTCGAGCGCAATCGCATGCGCCGCCGCTTGAAAGAAATCATAAGACAGCACCGAGCTGCCATTCCCCGCATGGACATCATCGTGATGCCCAAAAGATCGGCGCTTACACTTCCCTACGATGTGCTCACGCGAGAGCTATTGGAAGTGATGGGACGCGCCGCAAAGAGGACGCAGAGATGAGAAAATTCTGTCTCTTTTTGATCCGGTTTTATCAAAACGGGATCAGTCCCTATCTGGGATCGGGAAAGTGTCGCTTTCAACCCACGTGTAGCGAATACGCCATGGAGGCGTTTCGGACACTCCCTTTGTGGAAGGCTTTTACGAAGACCCTTTGGCGGATCCTTCGTTGCAATCCGTTCTGTAAAGGCGGGTATGATCCTTTGTAAGTATGGAGGAAGACTCTATTGTTTAAATTCTTAAGGGATGCCATTGCTTATTTTGTCGGATATGTGGTCCGGTTTATCTATCTCGGGGTGTCGTCTCTGGGTTCGGAACCCGCGAATATTTCTTTTCTCGCGATTTCGATCATCCTCTCGACGATTCTTATCACCCTGATCAACATTCCGGTGACAAAAAAGCAGGTCATTCAACAACAAAAAACGCAGAAAATTCAGCCGGAGCTCCAGGAGCTTCAAAAAAAGTATAAGAATCAACCCGAATTACTCAATCAAAAAGTTCGGGAACTCTACAAAAAACACGATTTTTCAATGAGTGCCGGTTGTCTCTCGATGCTTGCCATCTATCCGATTTTGCTCGGATTTTTCTGGGCATTACGAAATCCGCACATCTACATTTTCAGCGATGCGGCACAGTTCGCATCCATTGCGAAGAACTTCTTATGGGTGAAGGATCTGACGCAGATTGATGTGATCTACGGTTTGCCGCTCGTCAACGTCGTCATCCAGATTGTCATGGGTCTTCTCATGATGCCGAAGACGGAGGGGACGAAGAACCCGATGATGGGGATGATGTTCGTCTTACCGCTCATCATTCTTTTCCAATATAAGATCATTCCGGCAGGCGTATTTCTCTATTGGAGCGTTTCGATGGCGATGAACACAGTGATCCGTCAAATCGTGACGAAGAAACTCAAGGAAGAAGAAGAGAACAAGCCGGTGGCGGAATAAGGAGGAAGCATGATTTCCATTACCAAGATGGGAAAGACGATCGACGAGGCGAAAAGGGAAGCCTTGAAAGAACTCGGGCTTCGCGAGTCCGACGTCGAGATTGAAATACTGGAAGAACCGAAGACGGGTCTCTTCGGATTTTTGGGCGCCAAGGATGCGGTGATCCGCGTGACGGCAAGAGACGGCGCGAAGATCGCAGTTGAGACGCCCGTCACCGTAGAGACACCGAAAGCACCCGCAGCACCGAAAGCGGAAACACCCGCCAAGGCTCCGAGCGCAATCGTGCGCGAAGAGACCGAGAAAGAGACCGAGACGGTCGAGACGGTGGGCGAATTTGTCGAGGGAGATTATCTCGACAAAGCGGCGGAATTTCTCCACGAGGTCATTCAATCAATGGGGATTCCCGCGAAGATCGACGTCGAGGAGGATGAAGAATCCTTATGCATGAACATCGTCGAAGTGGACGAGCGCGATGCGGGGGTCTTAATCGGCAAGCGCGGCGAAACGCTCGATGCGCTGCAATATCTTACGAGCATCGTGGCGAATTCGCACGCCGATCACTATGTGCGCGTGTTCCTCAACACGCAGGGCTATCGCGAAAAACGTGAAATTGCCCTCAAGAATCTCGCGCGCAAGATGTCGAACAAGGCGCTCCGTTACGGTCGCAATATGAAACTCGAGCCGATGAATCCGTACGAACGTCGGATCATTCATTCCGAGGTCCAGAAGATTCACGGCGTGACCTCGTTTAGCGAGGGCAGCGAGCCGTATCGACGTCTCGTCATTCAACCTGAACGCACAAGAGACTAAAATCCGCCGCTTCGGCGGATTTTTTCACATGGAGAGAACGTTCGGGCGAAGCAGAAAGGAACGAAGATGGAAGATCGAATCGTGGCGATTTCTTCGGGCATGACGGATGCCGGGATCGCGATCGTGAGGCTCTCGGGAGAGGGCACGAAAGAAGCGCTCGAGGAAGTGTTTGTCCCGGCGAAGGGAAAGATCAAAGCCCGCTATATGCACTACGGCAAAATTGTGTCGGGCGGCGAAGTGATCGACGAGGTCATGGCGGTCTATCTGCCCGCGCCGCACACCTACACGCGAGAAGATATGGCGGAGATCTACACGCACGGCGGGATGAAAAGCCCCATGCGCGTCTTTTTCCTGCTCGAAAAAAACGGCGCGCGTGCCGCCGAGCGCGGTGAATTTACCAAACGGGCATTTCTGAACGGCCGCATCGATCTCACACAGGCGGAGGCGGTCGTCGACATCGTGCGTGCCCGGACGGAGACGGAGCATATGCACGCGGTCGAGAGCCTCTCGGGCTCGCTCGGGAAGATCTACACGGATCTCTCGGAGAAACTCTTAAACGCCAACGCGCATCTTACGATGCTCATCGACTTTACGGAGGATCTCGAGGACACCGTAGATCTCACGCCGGTAGAAAAGGAAATCGCGGAGATTCTCGCGCTCATGGAAAAGTATCTTGCACGCACCAATCGCGGCAAAATCCTGCGCACGGGGATTGAGACGACGATTCTCGGGCGTCCCAATGTCGGGAAGAGTTCGCTCTTAAATGCGCTTCTCTCCGAGAGTCGCGCGATTGTCACGGATGTGCCGGGAACGACGCGCGATGTCGTGCGGGAGAGTCTCGATTTTGGCGGGATTCCTTTAAATTTAAGCGATACCGCGGGGATTCGCGAGACGGAAGACGTGGTCGAGGCGATCGGCGTGGAACGCTCCAAGAAAGCGCTCGCGTCGGCAGATCTCGTCCTGGCCGTCCTCGACGGAAGCGACCGGATCACCGACGAAGACATTGCCATTCTCAAGATGATCGGCGACAAACCGGCGATTGTCTTACTCAACAAACGCGATCTCGGCGAGAAGATTTCGCGCGAGGAGGTCCTTGAGATTCTCCCCGAAGCGCGGGTCATCCCGACGTCGATTTTGCGCGAAGAGGGCATCGCGGCGGTCGAAGAAGCGATCGAAGCGCTCTTTTTTGACGGCGTCGATGCGAAGAGCGGGGAACTCCTCATGGCGACGAAACGACAGGAGGAACTCCTCCGGGGAAGTTACGACGCGCTCACGCAGGCGCACGAAGACCTTTTGAAAGGCGTTTCTCCGGAACTCGTCGATGTCAATCTCAAGGACGCCTGGTCGAAAATCGCGGCCATTACGGGCGAAGTCCACACGGAAGACGTGATCGACCGTGTGTTTTCGGATTTTTGTATAGGAAAGTGATCGGATGAAATTTCAAAACGAAGATTATGAGATCGTCGTGATCGGCGCCGGACATGCGGGGATCGAGGCATCCCTTGCGGCGGCGCGGCTCGGCAAGAAGACGCTGACGCTCGCGATGGATCTTACGAGTGTCGGCGACATGCCGTGCAATCCCAATATCGGCGGCACGGGGAAAGGCCACATCGTGCGCGAAATCGACGCGCTCGGCGGCGAGATGGCGCTTGCGATCGACGAGACCTTTATTCAGTCGAGGATGCTCAATACATCGAAAGGCCCCGCGGTCCACAGTCTCCGCGTTCAGGCGGACAAGAGACGCTATCACGAGCGGATGAAGTGGACGCTCGAACACACGGAGAATCTGGCGCTCTACGAGGCGGAAGTCACGGATCTCTCTCGGACGGAGGACGGCTTTGCGCTCGCACTCGAGACGGGAGAAACGGTAAAGACAAAGGCTGTGATCATCGCGACGGGGACGTACTTGCAAGGTATGATTCTCATGGGCGAAGTGCGTTATTCCGGCGGACCGCATCGCACCAAGGCGGCGACGCAACTCTCCGAGGCGCTCGAACGCATGGGGATTCCTCTGCGTCGTTTCAAGACGGGCACGCCGGCCCGCGTGGCGCGTGCATCGCTCGATTTTTCCAAGATGACGATTCAGGAAGGCGACCGCGAGATCGAACCGTTCAGTTTCTTAAATCTCGACAAGGACTATGCGGATCACGTGCAGGTGCCGTGTTATCTTACGTACACGAACGATAAGACCGCGAAGATCATCCGCGACAATCTCCACCGCTCCCCCATGTACTCCGGCGAGGCGCACGGGATCGGGCCGCGCTACTGCCCCTCGATCGAGGATAAAGTCGTGCGTTTCCCGGACAAAGACGGCCATCAGATCTTCATCGAGCCGGAGGGCATGACGACGGACGAGATGTACGTGCAGGGCATGAGCTCGACCATGCCCGTCGAAGTGCAAAAGGAAATGTATCGCACGGTCGCCGGCATGGAGAACGTCGCCTTTGTACGCCCGGCGTACGGCATCGAATACGACGCGATCGATCCCACGATTCTCACCCGCACGCTCGAACACAAGGACATCCCGCATCTCTTTTTCGCGGGACAGATCTGCGGTTCCTCGGGCTATGAGGAGGCGGCGGGACAGGGCATCGTCGCGGGCATCAACGCCGCGTTGGCGCTCGACGGGAAAGAGCCCTTTGTCCTCGATCGGACGGACGCGTACATCGGGGTTCTCATCGACGATCTCGTGACGAAAGGCACCAACGAACCGTATCGCATGATGACGGCGCGGAGCGAATACCGACTTACGCTCAGGCAGGACAATGCCGATCTGCGCCTCACCGCGCGGAGCCATGCCGTGGGACTCGCGACCGACGCGCGCTACGAGCGCACCGAGGCGAAACGCATCGCCGTCGAGAAGGAGGCCCGGCGCCTTGCAAGTGTGATTGCAACGCCCACCGAGGCGACGAATGCTTATCTATCGAGCGTCGGTTCGACGCCCCTCAAAACCGGCATGAGCCTTGCGGAACTGCTCCGCCGCCCCGAGATGGACTATGCCAAACTCGCGCCCCTGGATCCGGATCGTCCTGAGCTCGCGCGCGAAATCACGCGCCAAGTCGAGATCCAAATCCGCTACGCTGGCTATATCGAGAAACAGAACGCCGAGATCAAACGCGTGCGGAAGATGGAAGCCGTGCGCCTGGACGGCGTCGATTATGACAAAGTCTCGGGCCTTCGCATCGAAGCGCGACAAAAACTCACCGCCATCCGACCCGAGAGCCTCGCGCAGGCGACCCGCATCAGCGGCGTCTCCCCCGCCGACATCAATGTGCTCGCGATTCATCTCGAGATCGAGCGGCGAAAGAACGCGGGGAAATAAAAATATCCGCGAGGAAAGGGATACGATAAAGAACAAACGTTCTTTTGTTTCACGTGAAACATTTTGCTCGCGTAGAATTTTTTCGAGCGAAATGCTCCGCACCGAAAAATCAAATCCAAATCAACAGACGACATCGGAGACGGTGTCGTTTTTTCTTGTCGTGCGATTGTGAAACGGGATGGACGCGGAGCAATCCGTTGGAGCGGCGCGAGGAAAAAAAGCTTTGTGAACGCGGGCGATTTTTTGGAATCGGGCGGCGCAGAAATTTTGCAGCACGCATATTACAGTGCGCACAGGAAGACGGACGTCAAGAAACGCGTATTTCCAAAGCTTAGAGGGCATTTTCATCTCGCGGAACGTAGGAGTACGGTCACGCGAACGGAGTCGTACGGAGCATCGATCGCTTCGGTTCGCGCATGCAAACATGCTATAATAATGGAAAGAAGACGGAGGGATGACATGCAGGCGAAAATTTTGTGCGTGGGAACGGAACTGCTCCTAGGCGACGTGCTCGATACCAACAGCAAGATGATCGCGGAATACTGCCGCGCGCACGGGATCGACATCGTCGAGATGCGCACGGTGGGCGACAACGAGAAGCGCATCGCCCGCGCGTTCTCGGAGATGCTCCCGGCGGAACTTCTCATCGTGACGGGCGGACTCGGACCGACGACGGACGATCTTACCAAAGAAGTGCTCGCACGGATTTTGGAATTGCCGCTCGTTCTCGACGAACCTGCGGAGCGGTATTACGCCGCGATTCTCCCGCCGGAGTCGCTCGAACGCAATCGCAAGCAATGGATGCTTCCCAAAGGGGCGGAGACGATTGCGAATTTCCACGGGACGGCGCCGGGCGTCGATCTCGCCTATCACGGGAGCAGAGTGGTCCTCTTTCCCGGCGTGCCGCGCGAACTCCGAGCGATGCTCCCCTATCTCGAACGCTACCATCGGACGGCGCTCGCAACGACGCTCGTGCGGATCGCACCGATCGGCGAATCGCGCATGAACGAAATCGCGGCGGAAGCGGGCCTATTCGAAGGGACGACACCGTCGGTCGCGCCCTATACGAGCGACAGCGGTATCTTTCTCAAAGTCACGGACCGCGCGGATGCACAGGGGGACGCAAGGCGTCTCGCCATGGTCGCAAGAATCGAGGCGCTTTTCGGCATGGACAGGTACGGAAGAGACGAGGACACACTTGAAGGTGTGCTCGTAAAACTCCTCACCGAGCGCGGACTCACCGTGACGACGGCGGAGAGCATCACGGGCGGCCTCGTGGCCTCGCGCATCGTCTCCGTCCCCGGCGCAAGTGCGGTTTTGAAACACGCCGACGTGGTGTATTCCGACGAAGCAAAGATCCGTTACGGCGTCGATCCCGAGATCTTAGGTAGCGCCACGGCGGTCTCGGAACTTACGGTGCGGGCCCTCCTCTCGAGTTCGAGCGATTTTGCCGATGTGGCGATCGCGACCTCCGGCTATGCGGGCCCCGACGGCGACGCGGGCCGCGTATTTTACGGCGCACGGATCCGCGACACTCTCTATGTCAAACGCGTCAAGCTCTCGGGCGGGCGCAATGAGATCCGCGAACGAACGGCCACGCTCGCGCTCGATCTTGCGAGACGGGCGATCCTCGCCGACGAAAACTAAAATGTTTCACGTGAAACATTTGCAATGAGACGAAGGAGCATGCGTGTGAAAATCGTAAGCATTTACAATCAAAAAGGCGGCGTCGGCAAGACCACGACCGCCATCAATCTCGCCGCCGGCGTCGGTCGCATCGATAAAAAGGTGCTCTTGATCGACATGGACCCGCAGTGCAATGCGTCGAGCGGCCTACTCGAGACGCGCGAAGGCGCGAATATGTACGATGTCCTCACGGGCGCGGCGACGCTCCGGGACGCAATTCGTACGACCGAGGAGAAAAACCTCGACGTGGCGATCTCGTCGACGGATCTCGCGGCCCTCGACATCGAAATGGCCACTTTGGAAAGACGCGAGCGGAGACTCGAAGACGCGCTCCAAGCGGCCAAAGTCGAGGAAGACTACGACTATATTTTCATCGACTGTCCGCCGAGCCTCGGACTCGTACCGCTCAATGCGCTCGTTGCGAGTGACGGCGTCATCATCCCCATCCAATGCGAGTATTTTGCGCTCGAAGGCGTGGGACTCATGTTAAAAACCCTCGCCGGCGTCCAGGAAACTCTCAATCCCGGACTCATGATCGAGGGCGTCGTCCTCACGATGTACGACGGACGCAACAATCTCGCCGTCGAAGTCGTCGAGGAAGTCAAGCGCTATTTCAAGGATCGCGTCTACAAGAGCGTCATTCCGAGGAATATCCGCCTCGCCGAAGCGCCCGGCTACGCGCAGTCGATCTTTACATACGATCTTACGAGCCGCGGAGCCGAACACTACATGAAACTCGCGCGTGAATTCGTCGCGCGCGCCTAGGAGGAAAGATGAAAAAGAAACTCGGACGCGGGCTCGATGCGCTCATTCCCGAAGGCATCGACCTCGCCAATTTTGAAGAAAAACTCGGACAAGCCGGGAAACTCGAGACCCTCGCGATCGAACGCGTGAGCCCCAATCCCGACCAACCGCGCAAACATTTTGCACCGCAGGCGATGAAAGATCTCACCGAGAGCGTGCGCCTGCACGGCGTCCTGCAACCGCTCTTCGTGCGCAAAAAAGACGCCGACTACATCATCATCGCAGGCGAACGACGCTATCGCGCCGCCAAAGAAGCGGGCCTCACGGAAGTTCCCGCCATCGTGCTCGACGTCGACGACGCCACCGCCTCCGAGATCAGCCTCATCGAGAACATTCAGCGCGAGGACCTCTCCCCCGCCGAAGAAGCGCAGAGTTATCAGACGCTCATGAAGACGTTCTCGTGGACGCAGGAGGAACTCGCGAAGAAAATCGGCAAATCGCGCTCCTATGTCGCGAACACTTTAAGACTCTTAAAACTCGATCCGATCTTTCTCGACGCCCTCACGGAGAATCTCATCACCGCCAATCAGGCGCGTTCCCTCCTCATGGTCCCGCCCGAAAACCGCAATCACGTGATGGAAAAACTCCTTCTCGGCAATATTTCCATCCGCGACATCGAGAAACGCACGCGACGCAAGAAGAAAAAGGACATCTATCTCACCGAACTCGAGGAAAAACTCACCGAATCCCTCGGCAGAAACGTCGTCATCAACGAGCGTAAAGAAGGCGGCTCGATCGTGATCGACTATTATAATGAAGAAGATCTCGAGACCCTCCTTGCCGAGATCGGAGGCTACGATGCTTAGAGACGAACACGTGACCGATTTTATCGCGCTCACCGACTCCGACGCGCAAGCCCCCGGCGGCGGCAGTGTCGCGGCCCTCGTGGCGGCTCTCGGTGCGGCGCTCGACAATATGGTGATTCACCTTTCGCACGGGAAAAAAGCGTATGAGAACCTCGACGAAAAGATCCGAGCGGAGATCGCGGAAGCCGTCCGCGCCAACACGGAGGCCAACGCGCGCCTGGCCGAGATGATCGACCGCGATGCCGAGAGTTTCGGCGCGGTCCTCGCCGCCTACAAACTCCCGAAGACGAGTGAAGAAGAAAAGAAAACCCGCGACGCCGCGATCCGCGCGGGCTATGAAGACGCGATGCGCGTCCCCTTTGCGATCGCCGAAGAGGCGCGAGATGCCCTTGAGAGGAGTGGGATCTTCGCGCGCTACGGTACCAAGACCGCCCTTACCGATGTCGCCGTCGGCACGATCTTCCTAGACGGCGCGGTGGACGCAGCACTTTGGAATGTTATTGCCAATCTTCATGGAGTAGATAAAGAAACCCGTGCGCGTGCAGAGGAAAAGATCCGCACGATCCGCACGGAATCTCATCGCATTAAAGAAGAAACCCTCGCCATCGTGCGCGAGAGATTGGAGGTATAGATGAACACACCCACGATTTTATCCATCCTCGCGCTCCTCATGTCCGTCATCAGCGCGATTCTCTATTTTCAGACGAGTTCGCGCTTTCGCCGCATGAAAAGACGCTACGATACGCTTTTGCGCGGGAGCGAAGATCTTCCGCTCGAAGATGTCTTAAACGAACACGCCGACGACATCGAGCGCCTCTCAAAACGCGCCGAGAGACAGGATGCGCGGATGAAAGTCCTCTCGCGTCGCGTGCTCACGGGTCTCTCCCACCGCGGATTTCTCGCGTACAACGCCTTTGACGGCGCGGTCGGCAAACGCTCGTATTCGATGTGCCTGCTCGATGACTATAAGAACGGATTTATCTTCACGGGTCTTTTCGGCGTCGATCGCAGCATGACCTACGGGAAAGAAATCATCGGCGGCAAGAGCGATACGGAGCTTTCGCCAGAAGAGGAGATCGTTCTCGGAGAAGCTCTCGCGGACATTCGCGAAGACGCGTAGAGCGCCTCTCCCCTACATTTTTCAAAAAAACAAAAAAAGACCGGGATGTTCGTCTCGGTCTTTTTCTTTGGGTTTTTCGGGGGCGGCAAAATCGCCACCGCCGTTTTGTTTTCAAAAATTGCGTCTATTCGTTTCCGAAGATTTCCTTGCGGATCGCGCAACCCGTGGGTGTCGCCGCGACACCGCCGAGTCCCGTCTCTTTCAAAGTATACGGGAGGGCTTTCCCGACTTTGTACATCGCCTCGACGACCTCGTCGAACGGCACAAGCGGTTTGATTCCCGCGAGCACGAGATCCGCCGTCGTAAAGGCGTTCACCGCGCCCGAGGCGTTTCTCAGAGCGCACGGATATTCTACGAGCCCCGCCACGCTGTCGCAGACGAGCCCCATGATATTCGTCAGGGCAATATTCGCCGCATCGAGTGCCATCTCCGGCGTCCCGCCCATGGCCGTCACGACCGCGCCTGCAGCCATTGCCGCCGCACTGCCGCATTCCGCCTGGCAACCGCCCTCAGCCCCGCTGAACGTGGCGTTCTTTGCGATCACCGTGCCGATTGCCGTCGCCGTGAGAAAAGCCTCCGTGAGCGCTTCACGATCGAGATTTCGTTCTTCTTTCAGCGTGATGAGCACCGCCGGCAAAATCCCGGACGCGCCCGCCGTCGGAGCCGCGACGATTTTTCCCATCGACGCGTTGACTTCGCTCGTCGAGAGTGCCATCGCCATCGCCCGCATGAGCACAGGGCCCGAGAGCGAAGACGCCGTTGCCGCTTGCGCCTTCTTGGCATCGCCTCCGACCATGCCCGAGATCGACGGGATCGGACGCTCGAGTGCCGCATGGGCACTTTCTTCCATGACCTCGAGCATCTCCCCGATTTCTTTTTTGATTTCCTCTTTCGAGACCCCCGTGAGCCTCGTTTCACAATCGAGGAGAACCTCCGCAATCGTCTCGTTTCGCTCGTGACAGATCGCGAGTAGCTCCTTTCCGTTTTGAAAACTCATACGCGCTTCTCCTTTCCGATATACAAGACGCGCGAGAACGTATCGCGACCGCGAATCTCCACGAGATGCTCCGACAAAATTTCTTTGTTCGTCTCGAGCAAGAGACTCATCATCGCCCCCTGCTTCATCGTGCGCACCGCTTCGATATTGTAGCCGCGCTCCGCAAGAAACGTCGTCACGCGACCGATCACGCCGACCCGATCCTCATACTCGAGCACCATGAGCGGTCTTTCCATCGTGTATTCGAGGACGAGATCGTCGATCTTCACGATCACGATATTGCCCCCGCCGATCGAACTCCCCGTGATCTCCGTCGTGTGATCCTTATAATGGAGCTTTATCATCACCGTATTCGGATGCACCGGACCGAGATCCGCCTCGTAGAAGGCATACGCCAGCCCTGCCGCTTCGGCAAACTCGTACGCATCCTTGAGACGAGGATCGTCCGGACGCACCCCGAGGACCCCCGCCAGGAGCGCACGATCCGTGCCGTGTCCTTTGAGAGTCTTTGCAAAAGATCCGTGCAAAAAGAATTCTACCTTTAAGAAATCCGCACCCGCGATTTCGCGTGCCAGATACGCAATCTTCGCCGCGCCCGCCGTGTGCGAACTCGAAGGACCGATCATCACCGGCCCGATAATATCAAAAATACTGTATTCGCGCATAATTCCCTCCCCCGCCATCATAGCATAGAAAACACCCCGCGCGAAGAAGCGTAAACGGAAAGGTAAAGTTTTTTTTACAAAACCGTTGACAAAAAGGAAAAGCCTTGCTAGAATAGAAAAGCTGTTTCAATACAGCGCGCACCTAAACAACAACAAATAGCAGTTAATTTCTTTGAGAACGAACCAAACAAAAAATCAAGAGCTGAATCGAATGGCTCAAGAATGATCTTGAGAGTTTGATCCTGGCTCAGGATGAACGTTGGCGACGTGCCTAACACATGCAAGTCGAGCGGAGAAGAAGAGAGTGATCTTTTCGGAGTGAACTTTTTTCGGATCAGCGGCGGACGGGTGAGTAATACATGAGGAACCTGCCCTCTACAAGGGGATAGCCGAGGGAAACCGCGATTA
>QWCK01002033.1_pt1 | contig 26994 bp, 24 predicted proteins | sample 1972571 | NCBI WGS metagenome assembly QWCK01 (sample SAMN09866710, study PRJNA288562) | Human gut metagenome isolate term2_stool, whole genome shotgun sequencing... | isolation source: gut | host: Homo sapiens | place: USA: California | reverse complement strand
CTGGAGAAACTGGAGAAATCACTCAAAATTGCGGGCTGAATATCATTACATAGGAGCAAGGTCATTTTTAACTTGTACTTTTTCTTGACATAGGACCACATCTTAATTAAGTTAGAGGAAGTAAAGCCTGAAGATAACAACATTTATCTTAATGGCGATTTAGGAAATGGCAGACTTTTTGCCGATGTGTTTAAGGAGGTTCTTAGGTACGTTCCTGAAAGAAAAATGTGGTTTTTCTATGATGGAATCAAATGGACTAAAGATACAGGAACTCTAAAAACCATGGAACTTTGTAAAGACTTAGCCTTATCACTTATTCAGTACGCAGGCGCTATCAGAAATGAGGCTAAAAGGTCTTATGCAGTGAAACTTTGGAATCAGTGGAGTACTAGAAGGTGTAGAGAGATTTGTATCAAGGAAGCACAAAGCGTCTCTTGAAAGAAAAAGAATACAGATTTGTAAAACAGATGAAAGGGATAGGGGAAAAGGTATGAGGCACAAAATGGAAAAACTGCTCTGGACACTCAGCATAACAGCATTGTTCACAGGGACTGTGACAATAACTGCGATGGCAGAAATCGTCGCAGGAGAGGCACATGGCAATATCAAGGGGATACAGATGGTGGATATGGATTCCTCTGAGTCAGCAAGGACGCTGGGATGTGGTCACGCGGCGTGGAATGTGCGCGTCAATGATTCTGGGGATGTGCTGAACGGAAATCAGGATATTCTCCGCAGAACGAAATCCTACGGTATGAAAAATACAATCAAGATTCACAATCCATGGCACACAGATGAGCCGAATCTCATGCCCGCGGAAGAGCCGACCGGCGCAGTGTTTTACGGCTACAATGTCCGCACGGAGGAGGGAAGATCTGCAACCAGAAGAACGGCGGCGCGAATTGCACGGATCTATGGAGGGCTTGCCGATAACTGGATCATCGGCAATGAGGTAAACGAGCCGAACAGCTGGTACTATATGTCCAGTGTCGGAAATCTGAACGATTACACGGGAGATGTCGCGACAGCCTTCCGCATCTGGTATGAGGAGATCAAGAAGGTGGATGCGAATGCCAACGTCTATATCCCTTTCGACTACAGATGGAAGTGGTATACAGACCAGGGGCAGTCCTATCAGGCAAAGGATATGATACAGATTCTGAACACACAGCTCAGGGATACAGATTATGGCATTGCATGGCACCCCTATCCGGAGGAATTGAATGACCCGAACTTTTTGAATGATCCGGATGCAAAGGAGACCGGCACGGCATTTAACTCACCCATCATCAACATGAAGAATATCAGTGAGCTGACACGCTTTTTTGAACAAAGCGATTATCGGGCGCCATCAGGGGCAGTGCGTCACATCATACTTTCTGAACAGGGCTTCAACTGCACGAGTGAGGAGGAGCAGGCGCACTTTATTCAGCAGGCGTATGAGCGGGCGGCAGCGAATCCTCATATTGAAGCATTTATCCTGAGCAACGACATGGATATCCCGGGAGAGATGTGGGCAGGAAACGAGATGCACTACGGTCTTCGCACAACAGGCAGAACGAGGCGAAAGGCGTACGATCTGTACCGTAGTTTAAACTGAAATTTAGCTTTTTATAGGACATTCAGCAGATGTTGAAAAAGACAGCCGCTTTCGGACGATTTACATTCGTTCGGGGCGGCACTGTCTTTTCTCTCCTTCTCTTATATCGAAAAATCACGTATAATGTAAAAATATATTTGTGCGCAGCAAGCGTTCCGGAAAGGACAGGGAGTCAGGTGACAGCAGAGGAATTGAAGAGAAAGAAAGCAGTCGTGCTTGCACTGATGAACGACCCCATGTATAAGCCTATGCGATTTCGGGATATCGCGAGCTTTCTGGATGTGCCGAAGAACCGCAGGGAGGAGCTGCTCCAAACGCTCGACGCACTGGTGGAAGAGGGGCAGCTGCGCCTCTCAAAGCGCGGGCGCTACGGAAAGCCGGAGAGGCATGAGCTCATCGGCAGCTTCCTCGCGAATGCGCGGGGCTTTGGCTTCGTCCGGGCGGAGGGATTGGAGCAGGATATCTTCATTCCACGTCAGGATACACATGGCGCCATGAATGGCGACAGTGTGCGCGTTCTGGTGGAACCGGGCCAGCGCTTTAAACACGCGGAGGGGCGGGTGCTGGAAGTCTTAAGCCGTGCGAACCGGCGCGTGGTGGGCTACTACCGGCGCGTAAACAGCTTCGGAATTGTGATGCCTGACAATCAGAAGCTCACAGAGGATATCCGCATCCCGAAGGGGCAGTCCATGGGTGCAGTGACGGGACACAAGGTAGTCGCAGAGATCACCCGCTTTCCGGAGCACGGAGAGCGGGAGTCAGAGGGCCGCGTGGTTGAGATTCTGGGGCATGTGAACGATCCGGGCACGGATATTCTGTCCATAGTCCGCGCCTATGAAATTCCGGAGCAGTTTCCGGAGGAGGTACTCCGTGAAACGGAGCAGATTGCAGATCGCGCCGGGCAGCAATTGCGGGAGCTTCAGGCTGAGGCAGGGGCGGAGACCCCGGAGGCATTTGCTGAGCGTGTGGAGATAATCAGGGAGGAGTGTTCTGCGGCGGAATATGCTGCCCTGGAGCGCATACAGCGGAGAGCAGATTTCACAGCGCTGCCGACAATCACCATAGATGGCGAGGATGCAAAGGATCTGGACGATGCGATTTCCCTCGAGGAGCTGTCCTCCGGCAATGTGCGGCTCGGTGTACATATTGCAGATGTCAGCGAATATGTCCGCGAGCGCTCAGAGACGGATCAGGAGGCCCTCCGCCGCGGGACGAGCGTCTATCTTGCCGACCGCGTGATTCCCATGCTGCCGCATGCGCTCTCGAACGGCATCTGTTCCCTGAACGAGGGAGAGGAGCGCCTGTGCTTAAGCTGTATGATGGAGATAGACCCGCGGGGCAGGATTATTTCCCATGAGATCTGTGAATCAAGGATACGATCCAGGCATCGCATGAGCTATACGGCGGTGAATCAGATTGTCACAAATCGTGAGCCGGAGCTATGTGAGCGCTACGCGGATATCGTCCCCATGCTGCTTCGGATGGATGAGACGGCGCAGAGCCTGAGGCGGCAGCGCAGCGAGCGCGGCTACATTGACTTTGACTTCCCGGAGAGCCGGGTGGTACTCGACGGGAGCGGAAGGCCTGTGGAGATACGCGCCTACGAGAGGAATGCGGCAACGCGGCTCATCGAAGACTTTATGCTCGCGGCAAATGAGACTGTTGCGGAGGAATTTTCCTGGCGTCAGCTCCCGTTTCTGTACCGGGTGCATGAGCGTCCGGATCCGGAGAAGATGAAGGAGCTCTCGGTTTTTGTAAATAATTTTGGACTGACGCTGAAGACCAGAAACGGTGAGGTGCATCCGAAGGAGATACAGAAGCTTCTCTTAAAGGTAGAAGATACAGCGGCGGAAAGTCTGATAAGCCGCGTTGCACTGCGTTCCATGAAGCAGGCACGCTACAGCACGGAGTGCAGTGGGCATTTTGGGCTTGCGGCGAAGTATTACACGCATTTTACCTCACCGATCCGGCGCTACCCGGATCTGCAGATCCACAGAATTATAAAGGAGCTGCTCTCCGGGGGCTACGACGCGCGGAGGGCAGAGCACTATGAGGCGATACTCACGGGGGTTGCGGACGAGGCCAGCCGTCTGGAGCGGCGGGCGGAGGAGGCGGAACGCGAAAGTGTGAAGTATAAGAAGTGCGAGTACATGGAGCGGCATATCGGAGAGGAATACGAGGGGGTGATCAGCGGTGTGACGCGCTTTGGCATCTACGTGGAGCTTCCGAATACGGTGGAAGGGATGATACGTCTCTCGGAGCTCCGGGACGACTACTATGAATTTGACGAGAAGCGCTGGGAGCTCGTGGGGGAGATGACGAAGAAGCGCTATGTGCTCGGCGGAAGGCTGCGGGTGAGAGTCGCGGCGGCGGATCGTCTCTCGCGCACGGTGGATTTCCTTCCGGCTCCGCCAAAGGAACTGCCGGAGGAAGATCTCTGAGTCCGGTCAGGGGCTGCGGGGGAGTGTGAACCGGAGTCAATGCGGATCGGCGGCACGGAACGTCGGACGAAGGTCTTGCGGGACGGGAGCATCAGCCGCATTCATTTACAGAAAGAGGAGGGCGTGAGCCATGGCACAGACAGGAACAAAGCTCATCGCAAACAATAAGAAGGCGCGCTTTGATTACTTCATACTGGAGAGCTTTGAGACGGGGATAGAGCTCTTTGGCACAGAGGTGAAGTCACTGCGCCTTGGGCAGTGCTCCATCAAGGAGGCATGGGTGGATATCCGGGACGGGGAGGTCTATATCTACGGCATGCACATTAATCCCTACGAGAAGGGCAATATCTTCAACAAGGATCCGCTGCGCGTCCGCAAGCTCCTCATGCACAGGGAGGAGATACGGAGACTGATCGGGAAGATCAAGGAGAAGGGGCTCACTCTGGTGCCGCTTCAGGTCTATTTCAAGGGGAGTCTCGTGAAGGTGGAGATCGGCCTTGCACAGGGAAAGAAGAAATATGACAAGCGGGAATCCATTGCAAAGAACGATCAGCGCCGGGATTTCGAGCGGAATTTTAAGGGACAGACCCGGTATTGAACCGCTGTTCTGCGGTTGTAAAGAGGGCAGCTGTGAATTAAATGTGAAAAATTCTGTCCAAGCGATAAAGCTTTTTTAAGATATTTTGAAGCTGATTGCAATTTGCATTGCGCGCGCTATAATGCGTCTCAGTCAGGCGGGTATCAGGAAAAAGGAAAAGAAAAAGCCCGGCAGAAGGAGAATGAAAATGAGAAAAAATATGACACGCGCAATGCTTTTGGTTACAGTCGCTGCGGCGGCAATCGCATTCAGCGCCTGCGGAAGTAAGAAGACACAGGAGACGGCTGCTGCGGAGACAACAGCGAAGGAGGCTCTGTCCGAGGTGGAGAGCACCGTGGAGGAGGCAATCGCCGAGGCAAAGGAGAAGAGCTCCGAGCTCGCCGGGGAGGGCGAGAGCAAGGCAGAGGAGAAGGTCAGTGAGGCGGCCGAGGCGCAGACAGTCACCGGAACCATCGAGTCGATCAAGGATTTTATGTTTACAATTCAGACCGAGGACGGCAAGACCTATGAGCTTTCCTTTGAGCAGGGCAAGGCTCCGGAGGGGCTCTCTGCGGTGAAGGAGGGGCAGAAGGTTACTGTCAGCTACACCGGTGAGCTGAGCGAGGTGGATGCCTTCCAGGGGAAGGTGCTCTCTGTGAGGGCAGCAAAGTAAGCCGAGAGAAAGCAGCGAGATTTTCGGTGCAGACTTGGCGGAACAAATAATAAAGAACGGATTCCCGACCGTCAGCAGAGGCTGGCGGTCGGGAATCCGTTTTGCTTTGATACAGAAAAATCTGCTTTTCGGTATCGAAGTGGGCAGTGGAGATGACGGGAGTCGAACCCGTGTCCAAAAACCGATTCCCCGTTCTTCTACTATCATAGTTCATTCTTTGACTTTCCCTCTGCCGCACGAAAATGAACATTCTTGCGGTTTCAGTAGCTTCATAGTACGCCCGCGCGGGCAAAGCTTAGCGCGCGTCGTTTCTCACATAGTCGACGCCTGGATCCTGAAGTGTGAGTGCTTCAGGTCAGACGGCAGGCCCTCAGGCCGCGTATGCTAATTCGTCGTTAGCGTTTATATTTAAGTTTGCCGTTTAACGCACCGCATGCGGATAGCTTCACCGGCTGCACGGTCCCTGTCGAAACCGGTACATCCCCAAAGATATGTTAAGTTTAGCACAGCCCTATATGCGGGACAAGACCTGTGCGGATGAAATTTTGATGAACTCTGTACGCGGCGAGAGGAAAAGATATGCGTAGGGGCGGGAATGTGCTGCAAAAGCGGTACTTGTATATGCCGCGCCTTTGCCCTATGCTATGCTTATATGAAGGTGGCGGAGAACCCACGTAAACAACAGCGAAGGCATAAAATGCACAGAAGGAGAACGCTATGAACTATGCAGAGGAATCACTGAAGAAGCACTATGAGTGGAAGGGAAAGATCAGGGTTGTGACCGATATCCCCGTGAAGACAGCGGAGGATCTCTCCCTCGCCTATACGCCGGGTGTCGCGGCACCCTGCCTGGAGATTCAGAGGGACGAAAGCAGGTCCTACGAGCTCACGCGCCGCTGGAATCTTTGCGCTGTAATCACGGACGGCAGTGCGGTGCTGGGACTTGGCGATATAGGACCTGAAGCGGGTATGCCGGTGATGGAGGGAAAGTGCGTGCTCTTCAAAAGCTTCGGCGATGTGGACGCTTTTCCGCTCTGTGTGAAGTCAAAGGATGTGGATGAAATCGTGAATACTGTGCGCCTGCTCTCCGGTTCCTTCGGTGGTGTGAATCTGGAGGATATCGCTGCGCCGCGCTGCTTTGAGATTGAGCGTAAGCTGAAGGAGTGCTGCGATATCCCGATCTTTCATGACGATCAGCACGGCACGGCGATCGTGGTGCTCTCAGGCCTCATCAATGCGCTGAAGGTCGTGGGAAAGAAGAAGGAAGAGGTTCGTGTCGTGGTGAACGGCGCAGGCAGTGCCGGTATTGCGGTGTCAAAGCTTCTTCTCGCCTACGGCTTCAAAAATCTGATACTCTGTGACCGCTATGGTATTATGTCCTCCGCTTACGAGGGGCTGAACTGGGCGCAGCAGGAGATGCTCGCCGTGACCAATCGGGAGGACAAAAAGGGGACGCTTGCGGACGCGCTGGTTGGTGCGGATATCTTTCTTGGCTTCTCCCGCCCGGAGATGGTGAGCATTGATATGGTAAAGAGCATGAACCGGGATGCAATTGTCTTTGCCTGCGCAAATCCCACCCCGGAGATATTCCCGGAGGACGCAAAGCGGGGCGGCGCGCGGGTCGTCTCCACCGGGCGTAGCGACTATCCGAACCAGATCAACAATGTGCTCGTATTTCCGGGTGTGTTCCGCGGGGCCTTTGATGTCCGCGCGCGTGATATCAATGAGGAGATGAAGATGGCGGCGGCCATCGCGATAGCCGGCATCATTCCTGAGGAGGAGCTGGACGCGGAACATATTATCCCGAAGCCCTTTGATCCGAGAGTGCGTGAGGCTGTCGCTGCGGCAGTTGCGGTGGCCGCACGGGAGAGCGGTGTCGCAAGAATATAAAGATCAACTCATATTGTTTCTTTTTCGACAGTTCAGACAAATGATGATGATTTGTCTATTGACAGTACCGGAGAAAAACGTTTATGATTTGCGCGGAACAGGGGTCGGGGAAGCCCGGCTGACAGGAGGACTATGAAGCTTTATTTTGCCGGAACAGGAGCTGCAATGCCGGAGAGGGTCGTGACAAACGAAGATCTCTCCAGACTGATCGATACCAGCGACGAGTGGATATTCAGCCGCACCGGGATACATCAGCGCCACGTCGCGGGGGAGAAGGATAATATTGCGGTATATGCCGAGCGCGCCGCGCGCGAGGCGATGGAGGAAGCGGGAGTAGCCCCGGAGGAGCTCGGACTCATCATCATGGGAACCGCGACGGACGGAAATGTCACGCCGAGTGCGGCCTGCCAGGTACAGGCGCTGCTCGGAGCAAAGAACGCCTTCTGCTTTGACCTCAATGCGGCCTGTGCGGGCTTCCTTTATTCGCTCAGGACTGCGGAGGCGCTCATGCGGACGGGAGATATCGGCACGGCGCTGGTGATAGGCGGAGATCTCGTATCGCACTATGTGAACTGGCAGGACAGAACGACCTGTGTGCTCTTCGGGGATGCTGTGGGAGCGGTGGTGCTGAAAAAGGGCGAAGCAGAGGAATGTGGAGATATTCTCGGCAGCGTGCTGGGCTCAGACGGCGCACGGGGACATAATCTCGTGGCGCGTACCGATGTGGATGATCACTATATCCGCATGAACGGGCAGGAAGTATTCCGCTTCGCAGTGCGCACGGTCCCGGCGAGTATAGAGAAGGTACTTTCAGAGACTGGAATCCGCAAGGAGGAGATACGCCACTATGTTCTCCATCAGGCGAATGCGCGCATCATTGAATCTGTCGCAAAATACCTGAAGGAGCCAATTGAGAAGTTTCCGATGAATCTGAGCGACACAGCGAATACCTCGGCTGGAAGCATCCCAACGCTCTTAAACCGGATGAACCGAGAGGGGCAGCTTAAGAGAGGGGATTACCTCGTACTCGCGGGCTTTGGCGGCGGACTCACCTGGGGTGCAAGCGTGATCCGCTATTGACGAAGTGATGCAGATCGTTTAAAAATGAATGGATAAATAAAAAACAAATATTCAGGAGGATTTTAAAATGTTTGATAAGGTTAAGCAGATGATTGCAGAGCAGCTGAGCGCGGATGCGGCTTCCATCACAGAGGAGACTTCCTTTAAGGATGATCTGGGAGCAGATTCCCTGGACCTCTTTGAGCTGGTTATGGCGATGGAGGACGAGTTTAATGTCGAGATTCCGACGGATGATCTTGAGAATCTGCTCACTGTGGGCGATGTTATGAAGTATCTGAAGGATAAGGGCATCGAGGAATGAAAACCAGAGTTACGGAGCTCCTAGGGGTCGAGTATCCTATCGTCCAGGGGGGCATGGCGTGGGTCGCCGAGCAGCACCTCGCGGCAGCGGTGAGCGCTGCCGGCGGGCTGGGGCTGATCGGCGGCGCCAGTGCGCCGGGCGAGGTGGTACGGAACATGATTCGCGATGTGCGGAGCATGACAGACCGGCCCTTCGGCGTGAATGTGATGCTGATGTCTCCGCACGCGGCGGATGTGGCCCGCGTGGTGCTGGAGGAAGGTGTGAAGGTTGTGACGACCGGTGCGGGCGTTCCCGATAAGTACATCAGGGACTGGAAGGCCGCCGGTGTCCGTGTGATTCCGGTTGTGGCGAGTGTCGCGCAGGCGCGGCTCATGGAGCGTCTCGGTGCGGATGCAGTCGTTGCGGAGGGAACAGAGTCCGGCGGGCACATCGGAGAGGCGACGACCATGACCCTGCTTCCGCAGGTCGCGGACGCAGTGAGCATACCCGTGATTGCAGCCGGAGGTATCGCCGACGGCAGAGGCATGATGGCAGCGTTCATGCTTGGCGCGGAGGGAGTACAGCTCGGAACCCGCTTTGTGGCGAGCACAGAGGCAGTGGTCGCGGATGCCTACAAGCAGCGCATTGTGAAGGCGAAGGATATAGACAGTGCAGTCACCGGGAGATCCCACGGACATCCGGTTCGCTGCCTGAGAAACGATATGACCCGTGAGTACGCGCGGCTGGAGGAGGAGGGAAAGAGCTTTGAGGAGCTTGAGTATCTGACGCTGGGATCTCTGAGGCGTGCGGTGCAGGAGGGCGATATTAAGAACGGCACGGTGATGGCCGGACAGATCGCCGGATTGGTGAAGGATGTAAAGCCCTGCGCGAAGATCATCCGGGATATGATGAATGAATTCCGCGCGCTGGCAGGAAAGGCGGCGGATTATGAGTAAGACAGCATTTCTTTTTCCCGGTCAGGGTTCTCAGAAGTGCGGCATGGCAAAGAGCTTTTATGACAGCGACTGCGACGCACGTGCTGTATTTGACATGGCCTCGGAGCTTCTGTCCATCGATATGGCGGCGCTCTGCTTTGAAGAAAATGACAGACTGGATCTGACAGAGTACACGCAGTCCGCCATGGTCACGGCCGGAATTGCCATGCTGAAGGCAATTGAAAAGCGCGGAAAGAAGGCGGAGGTCTGTGCGGGACTGAGCCTCGGAGAGTACGAGGCGCTCTATTACTCCGGTATTCTCAGCGCAGAGGACGCTATCGCGACTGTGCGGAGACGCGGCATTCTCATGGCGGAGGCAGTGCCTGCGGGGGTAGGCGCAATGGCGGCGGTGCTCGGCGCAGAGGCGGCGCTCATTGAGGAGACGCTTGCTCCGATTGATGAGGTCTGGATTGCCAATTACAACTGCCCCGGACAGATCGTGATTTCCGGTCGCAAAGAGGCAGTAGATACAGCTGCAGCGGCGCTGAAGACCGCCGGCGCGAAGCGCGTGCTTCCGCTGAATGTGAGCGGCCCATTCCACTCCGGTATGCTCGCGGAGGCGGGGCAGAAGCTCGACGACTTTCTTTCTGAAATCACCTTTCACAAACCATCTATTCCGTACGTCGCAAATTTCACAGGAAGCTATGTTGAAGATGAGACACTGGTCAGAGACCTCTTGAAGAAGCAGGTCTCAGGTTCCGTGCGCTTTGAGCAGAGCCTCCGCGCGATGATCACAGACGGTGTGGATACTTTTGTAGAGATAGGCCCGGGCAAGTCTCTGAGCGGCTTTGTGAAGAAGATCGACAGAAACCTTACCACCATCAATATAGAGACAGCAGAGGATATGGAGAAGCTATGAGTAAGCTGAGTGGAAAGACTGCGCTGGTCACCGGCGCTTCGAGAGGGATCGGACGCGCCATTGCACTGCGCCTTGCGGCGGAGGGAGCGGCGGTTGCCATCAACTACAACGGTTCTGCGGAGAAGGCGGAGGCAGTGGCGGAGGAGATTCGTGCGGCCGGCGGAACGGCGTCTGTGTTTCAGGCGGACGTCGCGGATGCGGCCTCTGTCGCAGCGATGTTTGAGCGCTTTTTTGAGGAGTTTCAGCGCCTGGATATTCTGGTGAACAATGCCGGCATTACCCGTGACGCTCTGCTCATTGGCATGAAGGAGACGCAGTTTGATGAGGTGATTGCGGCCAATCTGAAGGGATGCTTTCTCTGCACCCAGCTCGCGGCGAAGAGAATGATACGCCAGAGAAGCGGACGCATCATCAATATTTCTTCTTATTCCGGGCTTCACGGCAATGCGGGGCAGATGAACTATGCGGCGAGCAAGGCAGGCGTGGTGGGAATGACAAAGACGGCGGCGCGTGAGCTCGGCGGCAGGGGTATCACGGTCAATGCAATTGCTCCGGGCATGGTGGAGACAGATATGACGGCGGCACTCTCCGGGAAGGCGCGCGAGGCGATACTCGCGCAGGTTCCGCTGCAGCGCATGGGATGCGCAGAGGAGATCGCGGCAGCGGCAGCATTTCTCGCAGGAGATGAGGCGGCTTATATCACGGGGCAGGTGCTGTCCGTGGACGGCGGATTGTCGATCTGAGGCAGAGCCTCAAGGGTATACAGAAAGATGCAGCAGGTAAACATGCTTTAGGAGTCAGGAGAAGAGCGGCAGATGATGGATAGAAGAAGAGTTGTAGTGACAGGTCTCGGCGCTGTGACGCCCACCGGCATCGGGGTTGAGAATTTCTGGAATTCCTGCAAAGAAGGCGCTGTGGGAATCGGGGCGATCACGCAGTTTGATACGACGGAGTACAAGGTGAAGCTCGCGGCGGAGGTCAAAGGCTTTGATCCAAAGCTCTTCATGGATCCGAAATCTGCGCGCAGAATGGAGCGCTTCTCACAGTTTGCGGTTGCGGCTTCAAAGGAGGCAATGCAGGACAGCGGCATTCAGATGGAACAGGAGGATCCGTTCCTGGTGGGCTGTGCAATCGGCTCCGGAATCGGATCGCTGCAGGCGGTGGAGCGCGAGTGTAAGCGCCTCGCGGAGAAGGGGCCGGGCATGGTAGGTCCGATGTTCATTCCAATGATGATTGCCAATATGGCCGCGGGAAATGTTGCCATCCAGCTGGGCCTTAAGGGGAAGAATATCAATGTCGTGACGGCCTGCGCTTCCGGCACGCACAATATCGGCGAGGCATTTCGGAGCATTGCCTGCGGTGAGGCAGATGTGATGCTTGCGGGCGGTGCAGAGGCCTGCATCACCACAATCGGCGTCGCCGGCTTCACTCAGCTCACAGCGCTTAACACAACGGAGGATCCGGCGCACGCGTCCATTCCCTTTGATCGGGACAGAGCGGGCTTTGTGATCGGCGAGGGCGCGGGTATCCTTGTGCTGGAGGAGCTGGAGCACGCGAAAAAGCGCGGGGCAAAGATCTATGCGGAGCTTGCGGGCTACGGTGCGACCTGTGACGCACATCATATCACCGCGCCAGTGGAGGACGGATCGGGTGCGACGGTGGCAATGCGCTTATGCATGCGCGATGCGGGCCTCGCGCCGGAGGACATTGACTATATCAATGCGCACGGAACCTCCACGCAGCTGAATGATCTCTCTGAGACGAAGGCGATCAAGCTTGCGTTTGGCGATCAGGCGAAGCGCCTTAAGATCAGCTCCACCAAGTCCATGATAGGCCATCTTCTCGGTGCCGCGGGCGGTGTCGAGGGCGTGGTTCTCGCAAAGACTGTGCAGGAGGGCTTCATGCATATGACCGCAGGTCTTCAGAACAATGATCCGGAGTGCGATCTGGATTATCTGAAGGGGGCGGGGCTGGAGGCTCCGGTGCGCGCGGCGATCAGCAGCTCTTTGGGCTTTGGCGGACATAATGCGGCGATACTCATGAGAAAGTACGAGGCGTAAGAAATGCTTGGAATCAGAGAAATTCAGGAGATCATTCCGCATCGGCACCCCTTTTTATTGGTGGATTGCATTGAGGAGCTGGCCCCGGGCGAGCGCGCTGTGGGCTACAAGGCGGTGAGCTTTGACGAGCCCTATTTCGTGGGGCATTTCCCGGAAGAACCGGTGATGCCGGGTGTGCTTATCATCGAGGCACTGGCGCAGACCGGCGCAGTGGCCATTCTCGCAAAGGAGGAGAATCGCGGAAAAACCGCTTATTTCGGCGCAGTGGATCATGCGCGCTTCCGCCGCAAGGTGGTGCCGGGCGACAGACTGAAGCTGGTCTGTGAGATTTTGAAGGTCAGGGGTCCGGTGGGAAAGGGACGTGCAACTGCTTATGTAGAGGATGAGAAGGCTGTAGAGGCGGAGATTACCTTTATTCTCGGAAAGTGAAAGTGAGCTTATGCTGATTGATTTTATAAAGAAGAATGCAGGAAGACAGGAATCGTCGAGTCCGGTCTGGAAGTGCAAGAAGTGCGGTGCTACTGTTGAATCGCGCGAGATACGCCGGAACTACTACGCCTGCCCGGAGTGTGGCGCTTATGTGCGTATTCATGCGTATCGCCGTATTAAGCTGCTGGCGGATGAAGGCAGCTTTGAGGAGTGGAACCGCGAGCTGGAGTCGGTGAACCCGCTGGATTTTCCGGAGTACGAGCAGAAGGTCTGGGAGACGCGGGAGGCAACCGCCCTGAATGAGGCGGTCGTCACCGGAAAGATTACACTGGACGGCGTTGCCTGTGCGATCGGCGTCTGCGACGCGCGCTACATGATGAGCTCCATGGGACATAACATGGGGGAGAAGATCGCACGGATGGCGGAGCGCGCTGCCGAGGAGCAGCTTCCTGTGATTCTCTTCGCCTGCTCAGGGGGGGCGAGAATGCAGGAGGGTATCATCTCCCTCATGCAGATGGTGAAGACCTCTGAGGCGATCGGCAGATTGCAGGAGAGCGGTCAGCTCTTCATTTCTGTTCTGACAGATCCGACGATGGGCGGTGTCACAGCGAGTTTTGCGATGCTCGGGGATATCATTCTCGCGGAGCCCGGTGCACTGATCGGCTTCACGGGTCAGCGCGTGATACAGCAGACGATAGGCGGAAAGCTCCCGGAGGGCTTTCAGAGAGCGGAGTTTCTCTTAAAACATGGCTTTGCAGATGCCATTGTGGAGAGACGGGATCAGAGGGCCGTGCTTTCCGCCCTGCTGCGGCTGCACGTTCCGGGAGCAATGGAGCTCTCCGGAGATGCTGCGATGGAGATGCCGGCGTTTACAGATATGCTGCGCGGAAGCGTGGGAGCAGTCGGAGCTGCAGCCAATGTCGGCATGAAGCTGAGCTCCCAGGCAATATCTGCGCTTCAGCGTGTGGCCTTTGGAAAGCGCGGCAGGGAATACACCTCTCTCTGGCAGCGCGCTGCGGTGCAGGAGGAGCAGAGTGCTGCGGCAAATCAGAGGCGCACAGCCTGGGAGACAGTGAAGCTCTCCCGTGCGAAGGACAGAGCGCATGCGCTGGATTACATCATGGCGCTCTTTCCTGATTTTTTTGAGCTTCACGGAGACCGCTGTTTTGGAGATGATGAGGCGGTAGTCGGCGGAATCGCTTCCTTCCACGGGATTCCTGTGACGGTTGTGGGCATACAGAAGGGACGGGACTTTAACGACAATAAGCGGAGAAACTTCGGTATGCCGAACCCGGAGGGCTACAGAAAGGCTCTGCGGCTCTTAAAGCAGGCGGAGCGCTTCCACAGACCGGTGATCTGCTTTGTGGATACGCCCGGTGCGTACTGCGGTGTCGGTGCGGAGGAGCGCGGACAGGGACAGGCAATCGCGGAGAATCTTCAGAAGCTCGCGGCGCTGAAGACGCCGATTCTCTCCATTGTGATCGGCGAGGGCTCCAGCGGAGGTGCACTGGGGCTGGCGACAGCGGATGAGGTCTGGATGATGGAGAACGCAGTCTATTCCATTCTCTCTCCCGAGGGCTTTGCGGCCATTCTCTACCGCGATGCGAAGCAGTGTGAGCTGGCAGCGGAGAATATGCGGATGACCTCTGCGGATCTTCTGGAGCTCGGCGTGATCGAGCGCATCATCCCGGAGAAGGAACCCGTGACAGTGGAGAATGTCGCGACGATTACAGAGCAGCTCGATCCGGAGATTCTTGAGTTTATCGGGAAGTACGCGGAGATGAGCGCCGAGGAGCTCAGGAACCATCGCTACGACCGTTACAGAAAGTTCTGAATATAGGCTTATGGCTATGGAAAGCTGCCGGGTGAATAACCTCGCAGCTTTTGCTTTTCAATCCAATAAAGATTTGAAAAAGAAGCTCAAATAGTATAAACTATGCCCATACGACAGTCGGGAGAGCGCAGAGCGTGCAGAGCACTTTTTGTTTCGCACTCAAGGCTCTTGTGGAATGGAGGTGTGGAGTGAAAAAACAGCTGATTTGGACAGCAGTGCTGGCGACAGCATTCCTGTGCATTGTGGGCTGCGGACAAAAGAAGCCCGCAGAGACGGAAGCGAAGCAGCAGAGCAGCGCTGCGCAGCAGACAGAAGCGACTGCATCTCAGACGGTGGAGACAGAGGAGACTCATGAGCGGGAGCTTCGGGCCGTAATTGTCGCCGCAACCATGAATGAGCTGACGGTTCAGACAGAGCAGGGAGAGCTTCTCACCATTGCGACGGGAGCGTCGGCAAAGGAGAAGGCGGATATGTCCGGTCTCGCGAACGGCGTAGTCACCGGACACGGCGTGAAGCTCACAGGACGCATGGAGGAAGGGCATTTTGTCCTTCTGAGGGCGGAGGATAAAGCAACGCGCTGCGGGGATGCGGATGCGCTGGCCGCGGCGGGTAATGTGATGCTCTGTGTGCGGGAGAAGAATCTGCAGGGGCTTGCGAGCTATGCGGACTTTCCGCTCTATGTAGGAATAGGAAGCGGAACAGAGGTCACGAGTGAGGAGGAGCTTTTGCAGCAGTTTACTGCGGAGCAGATCTTTACACCGGAGTTTGTAGAAGCAGTGACAGGGACAGATCTGATGTCTGTTGAGGCGGCAGATTCCTCTCTGGTGATTTCCAGAGACGGAGGAAAGCCAAATATTGTGATCAGCCGCTCGGACGACGGCTGGGGTGTCACAGGCATTAACCATAAGTAAATACGGGAGGACGCATGAGCGAAGAGAGCAGAGAGAATATTGTGACAGCCGGGGAAGCTTTAGAGGAGAGAAAGGAAAGCAATTTCATAGAGCAGGAGATAGATAAGGATCTCGCAGAGGGGGTGTACAGTCATGTACAGACCCGTTTTCCGCCGGAACCGAACGGCTATCTGCACATAGGCCATGCGAAGTCCATACTTCTAAATTATGGACTCGCGGAGAAATATGGCGGGAAGTTTAATCTTCGCTATGATGACACAAATCCCACCAAGGAGAAGTGGGAGTTTGTCGAGTCCATCCGCGCGGATGTGGAGTGGCTCGGCGCAAAGTTTGAGGACAGAGTGTTCTTTGCCTCCAACTATTTTGACGAGATGTATGAGTGTGCGCTGAAGCTGATCCGGAAGGGCAAGGCCTTTGTCTGCGATCTCAGCGCAGAGGAGATCCGTGCGTACCGCGGGGACTTCAACACGCCCGGCCGGGAGAGCCCGTACAGAAACCGCTCTGTGGAGGAGAATCTGAAGCTCTTTACGGAAATGAAGGAGGGAAAGTACGAGGATGGCGCGCGCGTGCTTCGCGCAAAGATCGACATGGCGTCTCCGAACATCAATATGCGTGATCCGGTTATCTATCGCATCGCCCATATGTCCCATCAGAATACGGGAGATAAGTGGTGCATCTATCCGATGTACGATTTCGCACATCCGATTGAGGATGCGATCGAGCACATCACCCATTCGATCTGTACCCTTGAGTTTGAGGATCACAGACCGCTCTATGACTGGGTCGTGCAGGAGTGCGAGTTTGAGGAGCCGCCGCGTCAGATCGAGTTCGCGAAGCTCTATCTCACGAATGTCGTGACCGGGAAGCGCTACATCAAGAAACTCGTTGAGGACGGAATTGTGGATGGCTGGGACGATCCGCGCCTCGTCTCCATTGCGGCGCTGAGGCGGCGCGGCTATACGCCGGAGTCCATACGCCGGTTTGTGGAGCTCTGTGGTGTGTCCAAGGCCAATTCCTCTGTGGATTACGCGATGCTGGAGTACTGCATCCGCGAGGATCTGAAGCTGAAGCGCTCCCGTATGATGGCGGTGCTGCATCCGTTGAAGCTGATCATTGACAACTATCCGGAGGGACAGACTGAGCTTCTGCCCATGCCGAACAACCTTGAAAATCCGGAGCTCGGAGAGCGCATGCTGCCCTTTGGGCGTGAGCTCTGGATAGAGGAAGAGGACTTCATGGAGATCCCGCCGCGGAAGTATTTCCGCCTCTTCCCGGGCAATGAGGTGCGTCTCATGGGTGCTTACTTTGTGACCTGCGTCGGCGTGGACAAGGATGAGGACGGCAAGATCACGGCGATACACTGTACCTATGATCCGGAGACAAAGAGCGGAAGCGGCTTTAACGGGCGAAAGGTGAAGGGAACCATACATTGGGTCTATGCGCCGACTGCGGTGCAGGCAGAGTGCCGCCTGTATGAGAATATTGTGGATGAGGAGAAGGGAAAGCTCGACGCCGAGGGCAATCTGAATCTGAATCCGAACTCCCTGACGATATTGAAGGACTGCAAGCTAGAGCCGAATTTTGAGAGGGCAAAGGCCTACGACAGCTATCAGTTTGTGCGAAACGGCTTCTTCTGCGTTGATGCAAAGGATTCCACAGCGGAAAAGCTGGTGTTCAACCGCATCGTATCTTTGAAGAGCTCTTTTAGGCTCCCGAAGGCGTGAGATGGTTTCAGATATGAAAAAATGTACGCTCTGTCCGCGCCGCTGTGCTGCGGACAGGACGAAGGGGCCGGGCGCCTGCGGAAGCGGAGCCCGGCTTCGCATTGCAAGAGCGGCGCTTCATTATGGCGAGGAACCCTGCATCAGCGGCAGTGAGGGATCCGGCACGGTGTTCTTCTCCGGCTGCAGCCTGCGCTGTGTGTTCTGCCAGAACCGCGCACTGAGTCAGGAACAGTTCGGAGAGGAGATCAGCGTGCGGCGGCTCGCGGAGATATTCCGTGAGCTGGAGGAGCAGGGAGCGAACAATATCAATCTTGTGACCCCGACACACTACGCGGCGCAGATCGCAGAGGCGCTTTACATATACCGGCCGGGGATACCTGTGCTCTATAACTGCGGAGGTTATGAGAGCGTGGAGACCCTGCGCGCGCTGGAAGGGCTGGTCGATGTCTGGCTCCCCGATATCAAATATGCAGATCCGGAGCTCGCCCGCCGCTTTTCCGGTGCGGAAGATTACCCGGAACGCGCGTTTCAAGCGGTGGAGGAGATGCTGCGTCAGTGCGGAATACCGAAGCTGAATGGGCGCGGCATGATGGAACGCGGGGTGATGATACGGCACCTCGTGCTGCCTTTGCATCTGAAAAATACCTTTGCTGTGCTGGATGGAATCGCAGAGCGCTTCGGCACGGAAAGCTGGATCAGTCTGATGTTTCAGTACACACCGCTCTGGAAGCTGCCGGAGTATCCCGAGCTGAACCGGGGACTCACGCGGCGGGAGCGGGAGAGAGCGGAGGCATATCTTGAGCAGCGGGGATTTCGAAATGGCTATGTTCAGGAGCCTGACAGCAGGGGGACAGCCTTCATCCCGGATTTCGATCTGAGCGGCGTGCGCCAGGCGGCGCGGAAACATTAATCTGCGACTCAGAAACAAAGTGTGCAGGACAGAACTCTCCTGTTTGAGTGACAGGACAAAAAAGAGACCGACATATCAGAGCCTTTGCTCCGAATGCCGGTCTCTTGATTCATACCGCTATCAGCCGCCGTCGTCTGTGTCGAGGCGGCGCAACTTTTTATTCCTCTTCGATAATGCTGGTTGCGCTTTTTCTGATCTCCTCAGCAGCCTGCGCTGCTTTCTCCTGCACCTCTTCGGTCTTTTCGGAGACGGTTTCAGCGAGACCCTCTGCATTGTCCTTCAATGTGTCAGCAGCCTCTTCCATGTTCTCTGCGAAGGCATGGTCAGCGGCAGAGCTGAGATGGTCAGCAAATCCCTCCTCATCTTCAGCTCGCTCACTGGAAACCGCGCTCTTCAGCTTATCTGCGGCCTCCTTTACCTTTTCTGCGGTCTGCTTTGCGGTATCGCTCGCGACAAAGCTGCTGTCGCGCATATTGTCAGCGATAATATGTCCCACGTCCTTCAGCATTTCCTTTGCGGAGCTCGCCATTCCTTTTGCTGCCTCAAAGGTGTCCTTTGCAGCCACGGTGAATTCATCCTTATTGGCGTTCAGCGAGACATAGTTGCGATTTGCAGCTGCAGTGGATTCGGAAAAATTCTCCTCCCCATCATCCTCAAAATCGTGGAATTCCTCGTCGAGATCCTTGTGAAATTCGTGATACTGGCGGTAATAGGAGACAGCGGCAGCCGCGACGCCGGTGATGATCGCGAGACTGAAGAGCTTACCTAATTTTTTACCCATGGCAAAAACTCCTTTCTATATCAACGATTGCTACTATTCTAATACGCGTGCGTCAAAAAATAAAGAGTGAAAGGACAGCGCACCCCGAAAAGTCTGTAAAAATAGATTCAGAGAGGCGCGGATTGCATCAATGATCTCTCAGAACTCAAAATGCATGTAGTCGGCCTGCCGGAAGCCTGCGCCCCAGCCCCACCCGCGCGCGCCGAAGGCGTGACACACATCGCCGTCCGGGCGTATGGAGTAGGGGTTGATGCCGGGCTCCCATCTGTTCCCGACGAGCGCTCTGGAGCCGTCCTCCGCCATCTGCGGGTTTTCATTCGGGTTGATATCAATGGCGCAGCCGCTGCTGTGCAGGCTGTTAAGGTCATTTCCGCGCCACTGATAGCCACTGACACTGTTGATCGGGAACTTCTCCGGACCGTTATATATCTCGGTGAAGATGGCCTGAACATCCTCTGAAAGCGAGGAAAGAATCTCAATGCGTGCGGTGGAGGAAACCTTTTCGCCGTTTGAGAGCTTCCAGACGGGAACCTCCACGACAAGCATTTCTGCTTTGGCTGTCTCGGGGGTGGGATTCGCAGAAATGCGGTCATACTGCGCCCGTATCTGGTTTAAAAAGTCCTCAGTGAAATCCCGTCCCTGATACTGGTGCTCATCGTAATAGTAGGCCGCAAGGGCGTTTTCGCCGAGCCCGCTGCCGACATTTTCCGCTTTATAGCTCTCATAGCTCTTCTGGGTGCAGTGGCCTGCTGCGAGTGCGCTGAGTGTCAGAGCCGTACTGAGACAGAGGGCCAGCGCCGCTGTGTATAAGTGTTTTTTCATGTTGTCTCCCGTGGATGTATGCGTGAGTTCATCCGGTTATCATTACAGAATTGTAAAATTATAATAACATATTTTTATGCGTTTGTGGGTGTAGATTTGCAGGTCCAGTCGGGAGAGTGCGATATGAAAGACAATAACGCCTTCCAGAGCTATGCACTCTGGAAAGCGTTGGTTAATGAATGGATATTATTTGCTGTCTTCTGTCAGTCCCATTTTTTCCTCTCGATAGAGGCGGGAATCCATCCTTTTAAGATTTTTAGATATGAGCGGTAGAAATTTCATGTGTGCAAGAACATCTTTCTCCAGATCCATACCGGGAGCAATTTCCGTGAGTTCAAGGCCCTGGCTGGTCAGTCGGAATACCGCACGCTCGGTAATATAATAGACTTTCTGGCCGTTTTTCAGAGCTGTTTTCGCGGAGAAGGTTATTTGATCGACCTGGGAAACAAATTTCTCCCCTCGTCCTTCTTCTATGATTTCCAGTTTTCCATCATGGATCTTTACGTTCGCTTTCTGTGCCATAAAGCTTCCAATGAAGCAGACCTTTGGCGTGTTTTGGGTGATGTTGATAAATCCTCCGGGGCCGGCGGAGCTAGGACCAAATTTCGAAACATTAACATTACCGGAGGCATCGACCTGTGCAAGACCCAGAAAGGTCATATCCAGACCTCCGCCGTTATAGTAGTCGAAGGTATCACTGACAGTGTAGAGAGATTCCGGATTGATGCAGCTGCCAAAGCAGGCCCCTTCTTTCGGAACACCGCCGATTGGTCCGGTTTCGAGTGAGAGAGTAATATCTGACATAATCCCCTCCTCGTTTCCGATATTTCCGATAGCGGACGGCATACCGATGCCGACATTAATAACAATACCGGGACGAAGCTCCATCACCGCACGGCGTGCGATGATCTTCTGGATGGAAAGTGGAATCGGTTCAATTTTTTCAACTGGGATCCGGTACTCTCCAACCAGTTCCGGATGATAGCGATCCACACCAAAATTCTGCCTGTGATTTTCCGGTTTGGAGACTACGACATAGTCGACAATCGTGTGATTTAGAACGACGTCCAGGGGAGGGATACTCCCGTTTTGCAGTACCTGCTCAACCTGTACAACGACGATACCACCGTGATTATGCGCTGCAAGAGCATAATCCAGAAGTGACTCGCGAATCCCTTCATGTACATTAGAAATATTTCCCGCCTCATCTGCAAACGTCGCCCGAATGAGACAGACGTCAAGAGGAATAGAGCGATAATAAAGCAGATCCTTTCCATCAATGTTAACAACGGAAACAAGCTTTTTTCCTTGATCTTTCGCGCGTTTATTTACCGCACATCCCTCCACTCTGGGATCTGCATAGGTATTGAGTCCAACTTTTGTTACATATCCAGACTCACCCCCGGCTGTTGCACGCAGTATATGCATGACACAACCGAGAGGGAGTGTGTAGGCTGCAACCTTGTTTTCTGTCACAATGCGGTCCATTAGCCTTGAATTTTTGAAATGGCCTGCAATGATTGTATCAATCAGTCCGTCTGCGGTGAGGCGATTGCAACCCTGATTGGAAAAACCGTTATCTCCGGTACACACACCGGTAAAAACGGTGAGCCCAGCAGGATGACCGGTCAGCGAGTAGCTGTCCTGCAGTCCCTCCATCAGTTCATCCGGAGCGCAGGAACCGCCGAAGCCTCCGAGGCCGATGGTAGCCCCATCTTTTATAATCTTAGCTAGATCTTCTTTCTTAATGACTTTCATGCATACACCTTCATTAAAACCAACCTGTTGCGCTTTTCAGAATTACCATTCCTCTATGAGAAGTCCGGTCGGGCAGAGCGTTCCCTTATACAGCAGCCGGCCGCTTTCATCGTAGGAGAAATTTCCTTCGGCAAGTTCGAGCATTGTTCTGGCTCCGACCTTTCTACTCTGAGCATTTACGAGCTTTAGATAGTGGCGGAAGCGCTCTTCCTCATCTGTGAAGAGAGTGTAATCAACCGGCACCTGAGGTGAACGTACCAGCAGAGGACCGGCATCCAGAGCCTTTGTTGCCAGATGTGAACTTGCTCTTAAGTAGTTCATATTGTACTTGAAAGCGGATTTTATGCCATTCGATCCGGCGAGCAACCTCGTGTCTGTCTCATTGGTTACTGCAAGATCGGCAGGATGTACATTCACGACTGTGTAGGTATCCAGAACAATGTCTGTTGTGGCCCACACGTATCCCGCAAGAAGAATGACGTCGGCATCATATTTTTCCAGAAGAGCTATGGCCTGCCGGTCATATTCTGCGCGGATAGTCCGATCTCGCATCGGTGCGTTGCGCTCTGAATAGAAAGCGCGTATATCTATTGCTTCCCATGCCACGCCATATTCCATGGCGGAGGAGACAGCCTTTGATTCTGGATTATCTGCGAAGATTGCTGCCACTTCGAAGGGGCAGGATCCTTTCGCTTCCATTTCTTTCTGAAGTTTGTAAGCACTCCAAAGTGTATTTCCGGATCCGGAGCAATATCCGATGATCCGCAGCTTGTTATGCTTTGGTGTAATTACCGGTTTCATTGCTTACCCTCCTGTGATTATATTTTTCTTATTCTGCCGGTTTGGTAAGAATCTCATCGATACACTCTGCTAGACGCTGGATTCCCTGCTCAATATCCTCATAGGATGGAGTCGAATAGTTGACGCGAAAAGCCGGACAGGGCGCTGTATCATCCACCATGAATGAACATCCCGGAACGATGGCTACGCCCGTTTTGGATTTAATTCTTTCTGGTCCCACCCCCAGTTCTGCCAGTTTTTTTGAGTCATATCCTTCTGGTAGAGATGCCCAGATGAAGAGTCCTCCATCCGGATGAGTAAATGAGACACGCTTATCAAAATGCTTCTCCATCAGATCAAGCATGAAATGGCATTTTTTTCTGTAAACGTCCTGACAATCTTTGATGTGTGCATCCAGATCATATTGCTCGAGATATTTTGCCACTGCCATCTGGAAGAAGAGGTTGGTGTGGCAGTCTCCCACCTGCTTCGCAACAATCAATCTGCCCAGAATCTCTTTCGGAGCGCAGATAAATCCAATACGCATACCGGCAGAAATGACTTTCGAATAGGAACCGTTATAAATGACGATTCCCTCTGTGTCCATTGCTTTCAGTGTTGGAATTTCTTCGCCGCTGAAACGGAGCTCTCCATAGGGGTTGTCTTCTAGGATAACGATATTGTTTTCGACGCAGAGTTTATATATCTCTTTCCTTCTGGATAGACTCATGGTCTTGCCGCTGGGGTTCTGGAAGGTCGGAATCAGGTAAAGGAGCTTGACCTTTTTGCCTTCGGCTGCTTTTTCAGCGATGACTTCCCGGAGCTTATCGACCTTCATTCCTTCCTGATCCATGTCGATGCCAATGACTTCAGCTCCGTTCGATTTAATTGCATTGATGCCACTCACAAAGGAAGGGGCTTCTACAATAGCAACGTCTCCGGGGTTGCACAGCACTTTCGGTGTTATCTCCAGACCCTGCTGTCCTCCGGTGGTGATGATGACATCTTCCCATGTACAGTTGATTCCAAATCTTTTTTGCAGTCGTGATGCTGTCAGCTTTCGAAGAGGAATATATCCTTCTGTCATGCTGTACTGGAGCGACTCAGTGCCGTGATCACGGTAGATTTTATCTGAGACTTCCCACATTTCTTTGACGGGAACACATTCAGCTGAGGGACTTCCGGTAGAAAGTGCGATGATGGCGTCTGGATACATGGCTTTTTTCTTGAGTACTTCTCTGATGGCAGAAGGTTTAATGCTGGACATACGATCTGAAAATTCAAAATTCATGTGCTACCTCCAATAAGATGTGTACGCTATTACTAGAGTTACGCCATAAAATCGATGGATGGTTGTTTGACCAAAATGACCAATATATGATTATTTAATGAGTGAATTATAGTGCTTGGAAAGGCAAAAATCAAGGGAATTTAAGCAAAATCGGAGAAAAGCAAATTTTATTTGTAAAAAACGTAGAAAATATTGGTTAAATACGACTAAGTATTGACTTTTTTGCCTTACCATAATAAATTAAGCATATCGATGATGATTATTTGATCAAATAATTTTTGCAGCAAATGAGGGTAATTTTTTTGAAATATTTGCTTTATCGAATTAGTGTGCTAATAGAGACTGAGGAGGACTTGCTATGGGATTCAGAGAAGAAGGAAAATGGTGGGTATCACCTTCTAACTATGCACCGGAAGTGACTCGAGATTTCCTGTTTCCTGATCATATTGAAATTTTGGATACAACACTTCGGGATGGAGAGCAGGAAGCCGGTATCATCTTTACGAAGGAAGAAAAAATAGAAATTGCGAAGAAACTGGATGCCGCAGGTGTTCACAGAATTGAAGCGGGAACGCCGATGACTTCTGAAGAAGACAAGGAAGCAATTAAGGCGATCTGCGATTTGAAGAAAAAGGGAGAGATTAAGGCAGACATTTATTGTTTTGTTCGCGGGGTTATGGAAGATATGGATCTTTCCCATGCGTGTGGTGTTGATGGCGTGATCGTAGAGGTTCCGGGTAGTGAGCACCTGTTGGCAGGAGGAATGAACTGGGATGGAACGGAAGCGATAAAGCGATCCGCAGAGTCCACAGCGCATGCGCATGAGCTTGGAATGAAAGTTGTTTATTTCCCGTCGGATGGTTCAAGAGCGAATCTTGATTTCCTTTGCAATAATCTGAATGCGATTGTCGATGCAGGTGGCTGGATGGATTCTGTTGTCATGGTCGATACATTCGGTGTGTTTTCGCCTGAAGGTGCGGTTCATGCTGTCAAGACCTTACAGGAGCGTGTGGGAAAGCCGGTTGAGGCACATTTTCACGAGGATTTTGGCCTTTCGGTTGCGACGACGATTGCAGCACTAAAGGCAGGTGCGGTCTCAGCCCACGTTACTGTGAATGGTATTGGCGAGCGTGCTGGAAGCTGTCCGCTGGAGCCGCTGGTTATGAGCCTGCTCTGTTTGTATGGACAGGACACCGGAATTGATCCGAGCAAGCTGCGTGATCTTTCCAAGCTGATTGAGAAATATTCTAATAAACCAGTTCCGCCGACCAAGGCCATTGTGGGGGACAGGTTGTTCGGCTGGGAAACCGGTTTACCAGTGGGCTACTGGGAAAAAGCGAAGGACAGAGATCCGTTGATTATGTTGCCCTATCACTGGGATATGATTGGGCAGCATGAACCTACCATCTTCATAGGTAAGAAGAGTGGAGGATCGAACGTCTCGCTGACAAATCAGCGTTTGGGATTGGCTCCGGTGGAGAAGGAGATATCAAAGAATATCCTGAAGAAGGTCAAGGCCCTGTCGATTTCCGAGAAACGTGTTCTGACAGACGAGGAATATATTAATATCTATAATCAAGTGACAGAAGAAAATAATGGATAATTGCTACACTGTAACCCCCTAGACATAGTCTTCATTGAATATGGGAGTGAATTATGAGTAAGGAAAATAACAATACTGCTGCAACATCAGAAAGTAAACCAAGAGAAACTTGGTCTGGCAGAGTAGGATTCGTATTCGCTACCGCAGGTTCGGCTGTCGGCCTGGGAAACATCATGAAGTTTCCATGGATGACAGGACAGTACGGTGGTGCTGCTTTCCTGTTTACGTATATTATCGTAATGACTATTGTCGGAGTTGGAATGTTGATGTGTGACTTCCTGATTGGCCGCAACGGTAAGGCAAATGCAATAGCCAGTTACCAGAAAATCAACAAGTACTTTCCCTGGATGGGCTACCTTGGCCTGTTATGTGCGCTACTCGCACTAGCTTATTATGCTGTATTCGGCGGTTGGATGATGTATTATATGCTAGCGTCATTCGGTCCATTGTCTCAAGGGCTGTCTGCAGATCAGGTCGGTGTCTTCTTTGGAAACTTCACCGGAGCTATAGGCGGACCGCTGCTTGGAACTGCGATATTTCTGATTCTGACAGTTCTGATCGTTATGCGTGGAATTAAAAATGGAATTGAGAAGGCGAGCCGGATTATGATGCCCCTTCTTCTGGTGATTCTGGTGATTCTCATGGCCCGTGTCATCATGCTTCCTGGTGCCTCAAAGGGAATTTCCTATTATTTGAAGCCGGACTTCTCCAAAATTACTTTCACCGTCGTCGCGGCTGCTGTTGGACAGGTATTCTTCTCACTGAATATTGGTACGACCGGAATGGTCAACTATGGGTCTTATCTGAAGGATGATGAGAATGTGCCAAAGTCTACCCTGCTGGTGACGTTAACAGACTTTGCTGTCGCCTTTTGTGCAGGATTCATTGTCATTCCGGCGGCATTCGCATTCGGCCTTGAGCCAGGACAGGGGCCCGGATTGCTGTTTGTAACCATGCCGGCGCTATTCTCCGACCTGCCACTGGGAGGCGTATGGAATCTGTTGTTCTTCACGCTGCTGTTGTTCGCATCACTGACCTCTTCGGTATCTATTCTGGAGATTTTGGTGCCTTATCTTACAGAGACTTTTCCGACTCGGTTCAATAGAAAATCTGCATCTGTTGTGGGTGGAATACTCTGCATGCTTCTCGGTATTCCGGTCAGCTTCAGCTTCGGTATCTGGGGAAATGTACAGATTTTCGGACTTGGTATTTTCGATCTGTATGACCGCTTCATCTGTGTCATTGGTTTCCCCATGATCGCTCTCGGAACCGCCATTCTGGTGGGATGGGTCTGGGGAAAACAGAACGCAATGGCCGCAATTTCCAATCATGGTACACTAAAGAGTTGGGTACAGCCGGTCTGGTTCTTTTTGGTCAAGTGGATTTGCCCGGTTTTCCTCTTTGTGGTTGTCCTTTCCGGCTTAGGAATCATCAAGTAAGTTTACTTTATACTATACAATAGACTTGGCCTCGATCAGCTTTTTACCCTAAACTGATCGAGGCTGTTTCTATGAAAAGCCTCACTTGTAAAACGAGATGCAACCCCTCTCGCCCCGACCTGAGTCCATAGTTGCTTATAAATGAATACCCTCCGGGCGGTTGCATTCCGGTTTACAAAGAGACTGGCTGGTGCTGGTCTCTTTTTGATGATGGGGAATGGCGGAGCGTTCTGATCCGTCATTCCCTTTGCTGCGAT
>QWCK01003746.1_pt1 | contig 27072 bp, 24 predicted proteins | sample 1972571 | NCBI WGS metagenome assembly QWCK01 (sample SAMN09866710, study PRJNA288562) | Human gut metagenome isolate term2_stool, whole genome shotgun sequencing... | isolation source: gut | host: Homo sapiens | place: USA: California | reverse complement strand
GGGAAAAGAAGGTCTGCTTGACCTTACGCTGACCGAGAACGACATCGGCAAAACTGGGAGAAGAAAGAGTTTGTTTCATACCATAAAGGTACAAAAAAATAATGTAATGAGCAAATTTTAGGATAAGAGTTTTGCAGAGGTCTCATACTATTTTTTATCCAGAAACTATAAAACATATCCATTTTGCATTTTAGCCAACAAGAAAATTTAAATGTATTTATTGCTGAGCATGTAAAAATACCTACAAATTTCATATTAACACTATTTGATATATTAATGAAAACAATATTTGCAAATCAAAAAAGTAATAAATATAACCTATACACCAAACATATACGCGAGTTCGGGATAAGTTTATCATGAAAAGAGTTCCAACTGCCTTGATTTTTCTACATATACAGGCATTGCTTCCGGCTTATTCTCAAAAAACAATATGCCGTAAGTGCAGAACATAAATTCATGATAAAGTTATGTATGGAACGGTGTCGTGAATGTACAAGGTTGGCTTTATTCTTGAGCAGTTCATTAATGCATTCGATAATATATCTTTTTCTTAGCATAATCTTGTCCCATATAGGCATAAGTTTATTCTTCATTCTTGCTTTAAGTCCATGAACGAGTTGAATACCTTGACTGAAGAGATTCTCAAAGAGTTCCTGTTTGATGTATCCTCTGTCAGCAAAAACCTTTCCGTAGAGAACCTTTGCAAATACCGTCCACACTCTACTATCCCTGTCATATACGTTTGCTCCTGTAAGACAGGACGTTATCACTTCACCGGAATCATTGCAAAGCAGATGCAGTTTGAATCCATGACACCAACCCATGGTACCCTTTCCACTCTTGGCGAACCCTGCAAAGACCTTGTTAAAGTATCGTCTTACATTGTGACATACCGGAATCATCGTACTGTCAACGAACGTTATACCTGTACATTTGCCGAAGACATAGAGTTTCATGAACAACATCATCTTAAAGAATACACGGGGCATGAGTTCCACAAAACGATTATAGGAGACGGCTGCAGGGAATTCACGCCTGAACCGGCCACAGATACAGTTCCGGTAATACTCCTTGAAATTACGATATGTACCGAAATGATAGCATACAAGGATGGTCATGATTTCACTCTCGGAAAGCCTTCCCTTGCGATTCCTAAAACGTTTTCCATTGCTATTATAGGAAGGTAAACATAGGTTTTTACTCAGTTCAACATTCAAATTCTTGTCAAACTCATCAATAATACAGAAAAATTCCGGAGTTTCCTTGAACGAAGTGAAAAACTTTGTCCTTGGTAATCATCGCTTAGTTGTTTTGTAAGTTATTGATTTACAACTATAAAGTTGCAAAAAACTAACGAGATTAGCAACTTTTATAGAGACTTTCTTAACCTGAACTCGCGTAACATATTGTTTAATGAACATTAACATTAAATAGATTTTCTATTTTTTTTACTATTGACGAATTATCATATTCAAAAACTTTTATATCTTCTATAACCTTTGTATATATTCCATCTTTATTATCGATAATTTTTGCTAATAATGTGCCCATTTCCTCAATTGGACAAATAAAACCACATCGTTCATCTATCATTTCTTTAGCAACTGGAAAATCATTTGATAAAACAGGGATATGAAGGATTTTGGCTTCGTTTATAACATAAGAAAAGCTCTCAGATGCAGATGGACACACTAACAAATCAGATTGTGCAATATAATTATAAGGGTTATTTCGCTCACCGATATGCTTAACATGATTTTCCATTCCATATTTTTTCAAATTATCATCAAGAGCCTTCTTAGCATTTAACCCCTCACCTATAATATACCATACTATATCCTTTTGAGTTGTTTTTTTGAGTGTTTCTGAAAGTATTTTAGGAATAAGATGTAGTTGTTTACCCCACGCAATCCGTCCAATTGAAACAATAGTAAATTTCTTTCTAACAAAACATCTATCATTAATCGGAATATAACTTTGGGATATAATATATTTTGTATCCAATAAATTATATATTGAATCTACTCTTTTTCTTAATTTTGGTATTTTATCAACAAATGCATCTGCTGCTTTATCAGATACACAAACTATCTTTTCAAAATTTGAATATGTAATAAAATCGTTGTCAACATCATAATTGTTAATAATGGATGTGCCATAAAACCAATGTATCCATGCTATTTTATTAATATTTGTAGAGAAAAGTGATGTAAACATCGTTGCAGAACCTTCTTGGAAAGCTACTACATAATCATAATTATTATTGTCTTGAAGAAGCTTTACTTCACGTTTATTCACCCACACCATAATGTCTCGTCCAGATATTCTGTTATATGCCCCAATTATTTTTCTTGTTACAACATTATCGTGTAACAAATAATAAATACGACTTTTTTTTATTATATATGGCTCAAATTTTTTCTTATAATATTCCTCCCCATCTTCATAAAGGCAATAAATATTTATTTCGTATTTTTCTTTGTCTAAAAAATGCAGGAGATTCTCAAGTGACTTATTAGTGCCCCCATGAGAATATTCCGGTATAATAAAAAGTATTTTTTTCTTCATATATCTATCCCTGGGATTTCAGCCATTTCTCATAATTATCCTGAAGTTGCTCCAATGGTATGCGCTCATCCTCGGGGTACAACTTTGCTTCATGCTCAACAATTTCCTCCGGGCTAAAAACAAATTTTGCGATACGCCATGGATTCCCGACTATCACCGAATATGGAGGAATAGAGCCAGACAACACACACCCTGCCCCTACGACACAGCCTCTGCCAACATGAGCGCCATTAAGCAGTGTGACATTAATGCCAAGCCAGACATCTTCTTCCACAATAATGTCCTTGTCAAAGCGGTGATCCGGAAACATTTCGTCTTTCATCGCATCAGTCACATCGTGCTTCCAAACGCCCTTCACTGCAGCATGATTACCCGGACATACACAAAGGTTATAGGAAGAGAAACTACCTTTCTTCATAATAAACTTAGACCGGGGATTAAGAATCATGCCCCCCCCCGGAATACTTGTGTTTTCTTCCATATACAAGTTCTTTTTACTAAACAATACGGTGTCCGGTGACAAATACGCGCTCGCGGCCATCAATCCGTACTCACCTCTTCGGTCTACTCTGAGAAGCCTGTCAATCTTCAGACGTATGGATTTCTTTAAACTAATAGGATTCATACTAATTTTTATTTATGAAAGATTCAAACCATCTTAACTTGCTGTCTCGCAGTCCGGCACTCTTCACCTTTTCATACAATGATGGCAACAACTTAACGAAATTGCTCTGAGGAAACAGGCGGCCATTGTAAAAATAAGTACTTGCGTTAAATACATAGATAGAGTCAAAGGTGTATTTCTGAAGGAAATATTCAGCGGGGATATTCACTTTCCCGCTTAACACCTTAAAGTCCAACCCACATTCCCGGGCCAATTCCAGCACCTTGTCCCTCGACTCTTTGGGGTCGCGCGGATGATACTTGATGTAAACCTTGGCATCTTTGCCTATTTCTTCGAAACATTCCCTCACAGTATCGAAATAACAATACATAAAGTCTTTGCCGATGACTTCGCCCAGTGGGTCGGTCATGAACATGACGCGCTTGTTATCACCGACATTCACCTCTCCAGACATATAGGCGTCAAGTTTTGCCGATACAAGCAATGTCGGATGCAAGCGTCTGTCAAAGGGCTTGTCATAATAACCGGGAATGACCGAAAAACGAGCATCCATGGGAAGCCCATCTTCCATTGGGCGGCATAGAACGTATCGCCATTTGGCAAACCTCACATGATATAAAGGCAAATACTCCACCAAGTCACGGACAAATTCCTTGACTTTCATCCACCAGTCCTCTTTGGGATAAGCCCTTTGGATGTAATGTGCCGTACCCTCCTCAAAGAACACGATTTTGATGCCTTTGTGATGAAAAACTATATCAGTAAAGCGCATTGCATTATTCTGCATTTCACCAAGGTAAATGGTCCCTATGTTTTCAGACTGTATCAAGTTCCAAATTCTTCTATACATCTTGTAGGTTCTCACTTCATCCATAATAGAAGTTGTACGCAACCCATCCCACTGCGCAAACTCAGGAATTACGATCTTCCTTCTCCACATTCCCTCAATCTCCATCATATCATAGATTTCGAGGAAATGAGGATTGCCTTCAACGTAAGCCTCTATGAGAATACAATCCGTCAGTTTTTCCTGACTGACCAGTTGCTGTGCGATAAACAGCTGAAAAGGAGTGAATACTATAAATAAATTTGCCATTTATCTACAAATTTTACGAATAAGGGCCATCGCTGGATCATCCGCCAAAACAAGATTCGTACTTGATCCAACAAGATGGATATGGCATATACAGCCATGATCAATGAAAGAGTCAGGATCGGGAATAAGGACAAGCCATAATTCTCATGTAAACGGGAAACGATGTCCGTGAAATGCTGCAACATGCCCGGGGCGCAATGAAAAAGATAGACACTGAAACAAGATGCTGCGACATAGTTGATTGCCTTGCTTCTGAAATTGCACTTTGAAAACAACATCAGAAGGGCCAAAGCGCCAAAAACAGCAAATGGTTGGGTATAGACATTGAAAAAACGAGTCACATCAAAACCTTTCAGTGTTAGAAAAATCCATACGGAGGACATAAAGGACGCACCGGCAAAAAACAGCCCCAAGAGCGAGAGGGCAGAATACCGGGAGTAATCAACATAATGCCTGACATAATGTGCAAGAAGGTACAATTCGATGAAAAAGATAGTACTATAACCACCCATATACCAGCCGACACCACTTGTCATCCAACCATAAAGCATCTGAAATACAATCATGGCAACCAAAACAAACCTGAATTGCCGAGCGGTGGCTTTTACACAAAAAGCATTCAGGACTGGGCTAAAGATATAAAGCAACAAATAAGACTTTGGAAACCACAAATTGTCATTCATCATGAAAATATTCTTCAAATCGTCAAAGTCAAGGTGGTGATTCCAAAACAATATATTAACCGAAATACCAATAACAGTAAAGAAAGTGACTTGAAATATAAGGGACAACATCCTGTCCAGGCTGAACCTAATACCAAACCAACCCGACAACATGACAAACACGTTGACACATACCAAGCAAAGAGACTGCACGAAAAACCTCAAGGAACTGTCAACCCATTGGCTTGCCGACATTTCTACATTTACCGAAGGAGCACCTAAAGACAAGAAGTCAGCATGAAATACCAATACCAAGAACATGGCCAGCAAACGCAGGAGTTCCATATTCGAATCACGAACTTTCTTCATAAAAAGGAAAAAACTGTTATTTATGAACCATTATCCTTACGACATCAAGCGTATAGGATAAGTTCTTTAGTTTAAAAACATAAGCACATCCGACATACAGCCCCATACCAACACTGACACCAACAACAAGTTTAAGCCAATCGGCAGTGAAAATTTCAACCGACAAGACCACTGCCAAAAACATGACTGACGACAAGCCAAATGACGGAGCCAAGTCTTTCAGTTGCTCGAACAAACCAATATTTAACAGATCCCCAACATGATAGAGATTGATCGCCAATATGACAACAGACGAGACAACACTCAGCCAACACATTGGGATGATACCAAATGGCAATGAGCTTACAAGCACTATGACAGACAACACCTTGCCGATTATGCTTATCCTCAGTGACAAATCACTTCTACCCATGGCTTGCAACAAATTGATACTTAACGACTGAAGCGGCAAGAACAAAAACATGAAACAGATGATCTGCAATATTTGAGCGCACAGTGCCCATTTTGCGCCAATCGTAAAATATATCAGAGGACGAGAGACTGCCGACAGACCAAACATTAGCGGACAGACCACAAAGGCGGTGGTTTTCATCATCTTGCGATAAACCCGCCTGAGTTTTTCCGAATCATCCTGTAGTTTTGAAAGGGAAGCAAAGGATACATTATTCATAATGCTCACGATATTGGTTGATGGCAGCGAAGCCCAATTCTGCGCTCTTGTGTAATGTCCCAAAGTGGAAGGTGAATACACCTTGCCTATCACGATGCTGTAAATATTCCCATATATTGTTTCTATGATGCGTGTAAGAAGCAACTTGCCGCTGAAGCCAAACATTTCCCGAAAAGATTTCCACGAATACTCCAAGGAAGGATGCCATCGATTCAGAGCCCAACAAAGTATTGCACCCAGGCACGACGCAACCAGACTCTGACCTACCAATGCCCAAACTCCACAGCCCATGACGGCCATTGCCAACCCCGCCACTCCGGAAGTAATTGTATGGGAGATTGAGATGATGGCTTGCTTCTTGAACTGCATGTTGTAATTCATCATTGCCACCAGCACTGTGCTCAGCGAACTGATGGGGATTGTCAGCGCAAGTGCCCTCAGGAGGGGGGCGATTATTGGCTTTTCGTAGAAAACCGCCACCCATGGAGCGATAAGATAAACCACGAGGTAGCAAAATACGGCGACTGCGATGTTGAAATAAAACACCGTTGACAAATCTGTTTGGGTGCGGTCCTGCTTTCTGATCAATGCCAATGCGAAGCCTGATTCTGCAAACGTGTTTGACAACTGGATGAATATAGCCAACAGACCAACAGTTCCATAATCCTCGGGAGTCAGTATCCGCGCCATGAAAAGCATCAGCAGAAACTGTATGCCCTTCATCGATAAGTTGTGAATAGTATTCCAAAGAAGACCTTTGCTGACTTTTTCCTTTAGATTATCCTGACTCATAAATAATGTGCATTCCTTATTGTTGTCGTCCCCTTAAAATTTCATCACAAAATTCCCTTACACAACCCGCGCCGCCTTTATTTTTCATAACCTTTATATTGGGAATGCCTTTTACAATCGGTGAGGCATCCGATGGACAAGCTGCAAAGCCGACAGCAGACAAAAGCTGTAGGCAGTTTACATCATCACCTATATATGCCACGTTGGCCAAAGATATTCCTAATTCTTCAACAATAACATTGACAACGTCTAATTTCCCACCATTAGCCTTGCCTTGGCAAAAATAATCAAGATTTAACTTTTCCGCTCTTCTCTGGTTCAGTTTCCTGTCTTCACTAGTTACGATGCCAGTCTTGACGCCTGCATTCTGAAGCATATTCATACCCATCCCATCACGAGTGTTGAATTTTTTCAGTTCATCCCCATTCTCACTATAATACATTCCCCCATCTGTCAATGTTCCGTCAACATCAGAAAGGAACAGTCTTATATCCTTATAGTCTTTCTTGTGATTTTTCGACAAGACATGACGGCGCATCAATTCTTCCAAGACGATCCAGTCGTCAGGCTCGTCAATTTCCGTAGCAGTGTATTCAGGCATCTCATAGATGCCGATGTTGCCACTCAAACGATTTTGACTTTCTTTTACATTTCCAACAGTGCTAATGTAAAAGGCGCCATTTTCCATCAACATGCCCTTGAAATTTTGGCGACGTGGACGATTCCTGTAGTCGTAATTAATGGAAGAACCATCTTCTTTCCAGAAGAAGCGATAGTTTCGCACACAGGTTATTATGCTGTCATACTCTCCCTGGTGAAACATTTGTAAAGCTTCGGTAAAATGAATGGTTTCTGTTAATGGAGAAGTGGCTTGAACCAGCATGAATATATCAGTATCAACCGGCTGGGCATATCGTATATACTCCAACATTACGCTTTCTGTTGAAGCCGTATCACAAGCATTCTCGGCGGAGCGTCTGTATAGGGTCGTTTTCTGATAATTTTGTTTATCTACAGTTTGCCAAATTTCATCAGAGTCTGTTGCCACAATAATCTTGTCAACATGTGGACATCTCTCAAGCGCTTCTATGTTCCAACAAACCAAAGGCTTGCCACAAAAAGGCTTTATGTTCTTTAATGGTATTGATTTGCTGCCACCTCGAACAGGAATAAAAGCAATGGTTTTCATTTGCCAATTACCATTTTACCTGGTTTCTCTTAAGTTTATTTCTCTGAACCTTCTCTATGTCAAGAATGTCTTCTTTCTTGTAGGTAAGGGCTTTGGCAACTGCACGGCAATCACGTGCCAACTTTCTCACGCCATCAGGTTCCAAAGATGCGGCATGGTCTGTTCCTTTCCAAGTCCTATCGAGTGTATAGTGGCGCTCTATCCAATTCGCACCCAATGCAACGGCTGCGCTATCAACGGCTATGCCGAGATGATGACCGGAGAACCCTATAGATTTCACACGGTCTGCATATAACTCACGCAAACGCGTAATCTCTAACAAGCAGATGTCCTCAAAAGGTACTGGATACCCAGACGTGCAGTCATAGACAACCAAATCCTTGTTTCGGTCTTTTTCCTCGAAGAATTTAACAATCTGTTCTTCTTCGTCTCTTGATGTCATGCCGAAAGAAAGGTGTATCTCGCCTCCAAATTCATCGCAAAGATAAGAAAGGAGCGGCTTGTTGAGGTTGCAAGCAGAAGGAATCTTGATTAGGTTCGGATGAAGCGTGCAAATCTCTTTGGCAGACGTTATATCCCATACGGAAGTAGAATATTCGACACCGAACTCGTTACACCATTCTTGAAGTTGCCTGTGTTGTTCAAGTGTAAATTCCAGAAACTCACGGTGTTTCCCGTATGTTTCGCCATAGGAATTCTCTGGATGTGGATGGGGAGCATTGTATTCTTCCGGGGTAAGGAGCTCCTTATTACAACGCTTTTGGAACTTGACAACGTCAACCTTGCAATAGGTTGCGGCAGTCAAGATCATCTCTCGTGCGATTGACATGTCACCTTTGTGATTACAGCCAATTTCTGCAATTATTTTTGGGGATTTCATTTATTGAAAATTTAATTATTAATGAATTCAAGTTTCGGATTTAAATCCGAAACTTGAGTAAAGACCATCCGTGGAACGCACATCCCTCACCAACTCAGCAAGACCGTTTTCATTCAGGTCGATGACAACGACGCTTTTGGGTCTGAAACAAAGGACTGCCTTGATAAAGGAAGAGCCAATCGATCCCGCGCCTCCGATTACACAGACGGACTTGCCCTTGATCTCCTTGGACAACTGGTCCTTGTTTGCTTCTATATCCTTGGCAAACAGGCTAACGGGTCTGAATGTGACACTGTCGGCTATAAACCTACTTAAATTGAACATATCTTATAATTTATCCATCTTGCAAAAAACGTCCCCGGCACGGACTTCCTACCATACGTCATAAAACAATTACAGACACATATAAATCACGACAAATCAATGTGTATTCCCTCATAGTCATCAAAATACCCAATGACCTTCTGCTTGTTTTTCTTTGTCATGCCGCCTGCCTTCCACCCATCGACAACGCGTTTCACCTTGTTGCGGCATGGCTCATCCCCAGTGCAACCATACATCGTCACGAGGAGGAGGGCGGCGGCCTGCTCTGCCCTTATGCCGTTAAGTACTGAGTTGACCTTGACTTTCATTGCCTCGAAGTCATTGCCTTTGCCGAGCACCATGTAGGCGGGTAGGAGCAGCGAGTATTGCTTGCAGCGGAGTATCGGCGTGGGCATCTCGAGACGGCCGAACTGGCTGACTATCTCCTGCGCCACACGGCGGTCGTCGTCGGTGACGCCCTCCGGCGAGTGGTGGCGCATGATGGCTTCGTGCATCTTTGTGAACAGCCGGTCGTTGTCCAGTTTCGTGTATATGTGCTTGCCGCTGCCATCGAGCGACACCACCTCATACTGCCCCTGCCTCACCTGCAGCAGCGGCACCCACAGCCAGTCCTCGACGCACACCATGACGCTCTTCTGGCCTGCGCCGGGCTGCGTCATCACCGTTGCCTCGATGCCCATGAACTGACCCTCGGTTATCCGCACCCGGTCGCCCTTCATCAGTTTGTCAGGCGCTGGCGTGCAGACGGGCAGCACCTCGTCGTATGCGCGCGCCACCCAGCGCAGGTTCTCCATCGCCTCGTCGGTGAGGTATGGATAGTGCTGCCTGTCGCTCTCGCGCACCCTCGGCAGGAAATTGTAATTGCGAAGCGTGCCGCCCTTCATCCTGTAGATCTCCGCCTCGGAGGCGTGTACGAACACATAGTTGAAAAGCAGCGCACGCGTGGTCTTCGTCATCTTGCCGCGCACGCTCCTCACTTCCACATACTGTGGCGCGAAATAATCGAACGGCGGCTCTCCGCTCTTCTCACGGCGTTCGAGCTCCGCCCGCAGCCCTGCCGACGGCGAGCCGCGATGCCCGTAAGGCAGTACAAGAACATACCACCTGACAACATTGCCATCTACAGAAACGGTCTTGTTTTTCGCGTCCATCTATACCTCGGCCATATCGGCGAATATCACAAATCGCTGATTACCTGGACTTTAATAAATACGGAAAGTTTATTGCTGAAAAAACAGCCACCCTTTCCATCTGCACATCCACTGCCTGTGTCACCAACTTTTATGGTTAATATCAAGCCTGCATGTGGAATCCTCAACAGTTTATGAGGAAATTCCGCCGGCAAAGTTACAAAATACATTTGACATATGTCATTTTTCAGTTGTGTTTTTTCAACAACACCGCAAATTGCCGCCGGCATGGAAGCCGTCGCACGGCCGCACACTGAGCCACCGGAAGCCGCCACCAGCACTGCCGCCTGCATTCAAACGCGATACAAATACGGCGAGTTTGGTCGGCAAATACGGCGAGTTTGGTTGGCAAATACGGCGAGTTTGGTCGGCAAATACGGCGAGTTTGCTTTACCATACGCCATGAAACGCGAAGTGCCCAGGTGTCAACGGGCAGCATAAAGAGCATGTATCGCTTTGACCGCAGGCCAGTCATTACGACACAAACTTTCCCTTTTCGCCTTTTGCCGGCCCGTTCCCCGGCTGCCTGCCCTCCGCTCTTCTTGGCGTAGCACGCTACGCCTGCAAACAGACAACAACCAACCTGCCTGGGCAATTGGCTGAAATAAGTTCGGGCTACAATGACCTGTTTGGGTTAAAAAAATCCATGTTTTTGTTTGCCAAGAAAAAAAATAAGTATCTTTGCACCATCAAAAAAACGAACGCGGGGAGGTGTCTGCCGAACCGCGACAAACGGATATATAAATAATGTATATGAAAAAAACGATATTGTCTGCGGCCCTGGCGCTGCTCACGGCCATTCCGTCACTGGCGCTCGAGGCCACCGACTCTGTTGAAAAACCCACACGAAGCATTTACGCGGAAATCCTTGGCCCGTCAAACCTGATTGGCGTGCATTTCGACTCTCGGCTGAAGGGCAACAGCGGATGGGGCTACTCGGCGGGAATGGCGTGGGGTTACTTGTCGTCGGACGATTTCTTCAGCAACGTGGACCGTTTCCACATGATTTCCATCGTGCCGCGCGTGAGTTACCTCGTGGGCAGGAAAAGCAGCAAGCTCGAGATGGGTTTCGGCGTGAACATCGGTTTCCTCACCGGCACGAGGGAGTATGACACTTACGACATCAGGACGAAAGACGGCGACACAATCCTGGAGTATGCCGGCCACGTCAAGGAGCACCGCGATTTCATGGCATACTACTTCTTCGGCAACATTGGCTACCGCCTGCAACCGGCGCGGGGCTTCACTCTGCGCGCCGGTGTCTCGCCCGCCTTCGGGCTTGGTGGAAGCCACACGCTGGACGACCTCTACCTCATCCCATACGTGAGTGTCGGCAAGTCGTTCTGAGCGGCGCCGTGGCGCGTGCCTTCCGTCCCCGCGTGTCAATACTTGAACGACGACCCGCCGAGGAATTCCCTTATCAGTGACGTGGGAGGTATGTCCCGGTCGTTGATTGGTGAGACGTAGCTCAGGAACTTCAGCAGCCTGTATGCCTCGGCGTGCTGCGGCGAGTTCTGCGGCACCTGGCTCAGTATCGGCTCCGCCTGGTTTCTTATCACGGCGAGCTCGAACAGCATGGCGGTGTTGAACATCGTGTCGGCGTTCTCCTGGAAGGGGAAGATCCACTTGTTCTCTCCGGCGCGCACCGACGCCCACCTGCGTATGGTGTCCTCCGCCGAGCAGCCACGGTATTTGTAGTCGCGTATGATGCGGCGCAGCAGCCGGTTGTCGGTCGTCGGTATGTAGTTGTGGTTGTCGAGCAGTATCGTCGTGAGTGCTGACGCGTAGACGCGGTATTTCTTCTCGTCGGGTATTTGCTCCGTCAGTTCCGGGTTCAGCGCGTGTATGCCCTCCACCAGCAGTATGTCGTTCTCTCCCAGCCTCAGTTTCTTTCCGCCGTTCTCCTGGCTCACCCCGGTCTGGAAGTCATACTTTGGCAGTGTTATCTCCTCGCCGTCGAACAGTTTGCCGAGATGCTCGTTGAGCAGCGGTATGTTCAGCGCGTAGAGGCTCTCGTAGTCGTAGTCGCCTTTTTCGTCGAGCGGTGTCTCCGTCCTGTTGACGAAATAGTCGTCGAGTGATATTTGCACCGGTCGCAGCCCGCACGTCATCAGTTGCACCGACAGCCGCTTGCACGTCGTGGTCTTCCCGCTCGACGACGGCCCGGCGATAAGCACCATGCGGACCTTCTTCCTCGCCGCCACGGTCTCCGCTATCTGCACTATTTTCCTTTCCTGCAGCGCCTCTGAGACGTTTATTATGTCGGTCGCGCTCCTGCGTTTCACCATTTCGTTGAAATCGCCAATCGTTGACAGCCCGATGATGTTCTGCCACCTGTGATGCTCCTGGAAGATCTCGAACATCTTGTCCTGCCGCACCATTTCTCCCAGCACGTCGGGATCGTCAAGCGACGGTATGCGCAGCAGCAGTCCGTCGTAATATTTCTCAAGCCCGAAGAGGTATATCCCCCTCGTGTTTGTCATCAGCGTGCCATAGTAGTAGTCGTTGTACCCGTCAATCTCGTAGTAGACGGTGTAGAGCTGCCCCAGCCCCCGCAGCAGTTTCACCTTCGACGAGTGCGTGGAGACGCGGCTGAACACCTCGATGGCCTCCTCGGTTGGGCACTCGTGCCTGCATATCGGCATGGCTGCGGCGATGATTTCCTGCATTCTCTGCCTGAGCGTGTCAACGTCCTGCGTTGTCACCGGCCTGCCTATCTTCAGGTCGCAGTAGTATCCGTTGCTCACGGGTATGTCTATCACGACATGCCCGTCGGGGAAGATGTCGTTTGCCGCCTTGCACAGTATGAAGAAAAGCGTGCGGACGTATGCCCGGCGGCCGCTCGGTGCCGTGATGTCGAGGAACTCCACGTCCTGGTTGTGATACACCCTGTAGTGCAGCCCCTCAACCTTGTTGTTCACCTCCGCGCTCACCGGCCCGTGCCTCATTTCCAGGCCCGAGGCGCGAAAAATGTCAGAAAGAGTGCTGCCGATTTCGATATTCACCGTTTTTTTATTATTTTTGCAACGGATTTTGACTGTCTGTTTCATAGTATGTGATTTTTCGGTTATTATCCGCAGGGACAAGACGCGCTTGTCTCCGCAAAAAGTAAGGCAAAGATAACAAAAATCTTGCCGTTGAGGAATTAAAACCTGAATAAATATATAATATTTGTATTTTTTAATTATCCGTCATGGATGTTTGGATTTTTTTCAAGTTGATTGGGTCGCTCGCGCTGCTGATGTTCGGTATGAAGTCGATGAGCGAGAGTCTTCAGAAGGTGGCTGGGTCGCAACTGCGCCATATCCTTCAGGCAATGACGACAAACCGTTTCACGGGAATGCTCACCGGCGTGTTCGTCACAGCGGCGGTGCAGTCGTCAACAGCCACCACGGTGATGACCGTGTCGTTCGTCAACGCCGGGCTGCTCACCCTGGCACAGGCAATATCGGTGATCATGGGCGCCAACATCGGCACCACGCTCACGGCATGGATCATGTCGGCGGGGTTCTCGTTCGACATAACCGACTTCGTGTATCCGGCATTCTTCATCGCCCTTATCCTCATATATAACAAGAAGCGCAAGAACGTGGGCGACTTCCTCTTCGGCGTGGCGTTCATGTTCCTCGGCCTCGGCACGCTGCGCCAGACGGGCATCGACATGCACCTCGGCGAGAACCAGGCGGTGCTCGACTTCTTCTCGTCGTTCGACCCCACGAGCTTCGCCACCACGCTCGTATTTCTGATAATCGGCGGCATCCTCACCATGTGCGTGCAGTCGTCGGCAGCCGTCATGGCGATAACAATGATACTCTGCTCGAGCGGCGTGCTGCCCATCTACCAGGGCATCGCGCTCGTGATGGGCGAGAACATCGGCACCACCGTGACCTCTAACATAGCCGCGCTCACGGCAAACACGCAGGCGCGCCGCGCCGCCTTCGCCCACATGTTCTTCAACCTGTTCGGCATCTGCTGGATACTCCTGGTGTTCCGCCCGTTCGTCGATCTCGTGTGCGGCTTCGTGGGCTACGATGTCACGATGACGACTGAGGGCGCGGGGCACGCCGCCTTCCTCGCCAACGCCGCGAAACTTAGCGTGGTGCTGGCCGCGTTCCACACATGCTTCAACCTCTCCAACACGTTCATACTGATATGGTTCATACCGCAGATAGAGAAAATCGTGTGCCGGTGCATCAAGTCGAGGAAACTCGACGACGAGGAGGACTTCCGCCTGCGCTTCATCCCCTCGGGGCTAATGGAGACCCCGGAGCTGTCAGTGCTCGAGGCACAGAAGGAGATAGAGTCGTTCGCCGAGCGCATGCAGCGCATGTTCGTGATGGTGCGCGGGCTGCTGCAGGAGAAGGACGAGGCCAAGTTTGCAAAGTTGTTCTCGAGAATAGAGAAATATGAGAACATCGCGGACAACATGGAGATAGAAATCGCCACATACCTGGATCACGTTAGCGACAACCACCTCTCCGACGACACGAAAAGCAAGATACGCGCCATGCTGCGCGAGATAACCGAGATAGAGAGCATCGGCGACTCCTGCTACAACATCGCGCGCACCATAAGCCGCAAGGTGCAGGGCAAGCAGGAGCATTTCACCCCGAAGCAGTACGAGCACATGAGCCAGATGATGGACCTCACCGAGCAGGCCCTCACGCAGATGAACAGCCTGATGGGCGGGCGCAAGGAGAGTTTCGACATAAACAGCACGTTCAACACCGAGAGCGAGATAAACAACTTCCGCGACCAGCTGCGCAGCCTGAACATCAGCGACGTGAACAACCACGCCTACACATACGGCATCGGCACCATCTACATGGACATCGTCAACGAGTGCGAGAAGCTGGGCGACTATGTCGTCAACGTCGTCGAGGCGCGCATGGGAATGAAATACCGCGAGGCGTGAGCGGCCAAGGCGAGGCCACCGGGACTGCACACCAACTCCGCCTCGCCTGCGGAGAACGTGACGCCGCGAACGTGACGCCGCAAGGCAATGATCCGCAAGCATCACTTCCTCTGGCAAGCAATGCCAGACACCTCAGCGATAGAATGTAGTTGAAGGAATTCATCAGCTCCAAAGTCTGAACGGAACGCGCATGAGTTCTTCAACTTTATCTTTAACTTGAGTATACCCCGCTCGCTTCCGTTATTATCAGATGGAATTATTGGATCCTCTAAGAAATTGAAAATGTAGTCACGACATTTTATCAACCCTTTTCCCTGACTTCGTCATTGCATACCCCAAAAATCTTCGTCAAAGAGTTTAGTTATTTTCTGATGCCTTGCCATCAGCATAGTTTGCGTATTATTGCTGTCAGGTAAAACTCAAAAGGACAGCAATAACAATTTGGGAAAACTCCTAAAGCAATAAAAAAGCTAAGTATTGAATAATCAACCACTTAGCTTTTCTTCTTGTACCCAGACCCGCATTTGAAATATTAAATACGGGAACATTTAGATTAATTCTATTAAACCTTACAATTAAATATAAATAACTTGTAATCAATGAAATAAATAAAAGTTATACGATACAGATAGTATGGCAACTATCTATTTTCGTTTACGTGATGGTAAAAAAGATATTAAGGCTGCAAGTGAGTTAGTTATCAATCCGAATCATTGGAGTAGTGAAAAGCAGGGTTACAAGGATCGAGTTGCACTTGTTTCGGAAGAAAACAAGTTGCATTTGTCCCAAAGTATTCAGGATATTGTATCAACAATTACCGAGCAATATACTGCAGAAGCAGATAATGAATGGTTGACGATGATTATCGACAAATACCATCACCCTAACCGATATAAAACGGAAGAAGAGTTGATGCAAGAAAATAAGCCTAAACTCTTGGAACTCTTTGATAAATTCCTTGTTGAGCATAAATTGTCTGCGGTGCGAATTAAAAATTTTAAGGTCATTCAGCGTTCTTTGTCTCGGTATGAAATGTATGTCAAGACAGTTAAGCGTGGACATCGTGATTTTATACTTAATGTCGATGAGGTGACTGCAGACACGTTAAGGGATATGTGGGATTTCTTTGAAAATGAGCATATTTATTATGAGAAATATCCTAAGTTGTATGAGGCTTTTCCCGAAAAACGAATACCTTTACCAAGAGGCAAAAATACCTTAATAGACAGATTTTCCCGTATAAGAACGTTCTTTATATGGTGCTACAATAAGAAAATCACAACCAATCGCCCATTTGATGAATTTCCATTAGACGAATGCACCTATGGAACACCTTATTATATTACATTGGATGAGCGTGACCAAATATTTGATGTCGATTTGTCAGAACAACCACAACTAGCTGTTCAGCGCGATATTTTTGTTTTTCAAACTTTGATAGGGTGTCGAGTAAGTGACTTATATAGGCTGACCAAAAGAAATATAGTAAATGAGGCGATAGAGTACATACCAAAGAAAACAAGGGAGGGTAATCCCATTACTGTTAGAGTGCCATTAAATAGCAAAGCTAAAACAATATTGGCACGCTATGAGGATTACAAAGGGGCTAAATTATTTCCCTTCATATCAGAGCAAAAATATAATGTTGCTATCAAACGTATTTTTCAAGAAGCTGGTGTAGATCGGATTGTAACAATCTTAGATCCTCTGACACATGAGGAGGTGAAGCGACCGATATATGAAGTAGCAAGTAGTCATTTAGCAAGACGAACATTCATTGGTAATATCTATAAAAAAGTAAAAGACCCCAATCTGGTTTCTGCATTATCAGGGCACAAGGAAGGGAGCAAAGCCTTTAGGCGTTATAGAGATATTGATGAAGAAATGAAAAAAGACTTAGTAAAACTTTTAGACTAATAAGGCTATGAAAGAAAGTTTTGAAGAGTTTAAACTACTTATAAAGGAGTGGCTTGATACACACCCCAAAGAATATGGCTCATTTGTTGAGGAGATGAACCGTAAAGACAGTACTGGATTTCAGAAGGTCTTCATGTTAGTTGTAAAGATTATACCGAAATACAAGAACGAGGTCAAGAAGAGAATGTACAATGATACATTGAAAGATTTCTCTTCATTGGAAGATATGCTAACTAACTCAGATCTCGCAGAACGGTTAGTGCATGAATTTCATGATACTAATAGGCAATCAATAGTTCCAGCTATGCTTTCATGGTTGTATTTTGGTCGTAGCTATGAGTGTATGGTGGAACAAGGTGAGACTCTTATACAGAATAGCAAGACTAATCGGCTACATAAATGGCTCCTTTCATTAATGGTAAAATACATTATTAGTAGAAGCATATCATCAGGAGAAAGAACGAAAGAAGATTGGGAGGAATTTCGCCAATACAAGAAATTCCAATCTACTGAAATGCTCATAGGCTCAACATTAGAAGAACTTTCTAACATTGACAAACCAACAATAATCAATAAAAAACGTGGTAGACCTAAAGATGAAAGAAACTTGGAGGAACTTCTAAAGCCTGTAGAAAAGAAGGAATTGCTTTTAAAGATTAGAAATCGAATAATAACCAAGCCAAAGGAGAAAGACATTGTTTATCTCAAAATTGCTATGGAAGAAAATAACCTACTCGAAGAATGTGATATCGCACCATTTTATAGAGCATTATCAGACTATTTCAATGTTCGTCTAATAGGGCTTCGAGGTGTTCAGAATGCCTATAAGGAACTTTCCGAGACCATAGGAAAAACAGGAATAAGGTTGATGGATAAAGGAGCGGATCGTACTTCGATAGATGAAATCAAAGCCTTTTTATCAGAATAAAAGTTCGTTTAATTCACTTAATATTTTTGCGAATTTAACGGCTTGAAAATCATTGAGTTCTGCTAAATTCAAACTATAAATTTGCAGTCTCTATCTCGAATGGGGTAGTGGCTTTTTTGTTTATAAATCCACCGAAACAAGAAAGTCATACCATCTGGTGGAACTCAATATTATCATGACTGATTTATTTTCTATCATTCAAAATGGTAATGCCAACTTGAAGTTGGAAGTTACAGGAGAGGACTTACTTATTTTCTCCAACAATCTTATTAATCGTGCCAAAGATGAACTCTCATCTATGATGGCTGAAGCACGAAAAAAAAAATTCCTCTCAAAGGAGGATGTGAAGAAACTCTGTGATGTATGTGATGCCACACTATGGCATTGGGGGAAGAGGAACTATCTTAAGCCTATTAAAGTTGGTAATAAGGTAAGGTATCGCCTTACTGATGTGCAAAGGATCTTAGGTGAGAAACAACTCAATGTGTAAAGGTTATGGAGAACGAGAAATTCATTCGCGTTGGCACGACCTTATACAAGATTGTCAACCAACCTCGGCTTAATGGTGGTTTTGTCAAGAAGCGTATCGTATGGAACAATGAAACGCTACGACAGGACTATGGCAAGGATTTTATTGCCACCGTACCCAAGTATGACGGTTTCTGTACCGTGCCAAGTCATGTGAACTATCAACCTATCGTTGATAAGTTCCTTAATCTCTATGAGCCGATAGACCATCAGCCTGTCGAGGGAGCTTTCCCTCATGTGGACTCATTGATACGCCACATCTTCGGGGAACAGTATGAAATGGGCATGGACTATCTGGAACTACTCTACCTTGACCCTGTTCAGAAACTACCCATCCTACTGATGGTATCTGAAGAGCGCAATACAGGCAAGAGTACGTTCCTAAACTTTCTCAAAGCCGTTTTCCAGAACAACGTAACCTTCAACACCAACGAGGACTTCCGTAGTCAGTTCAATGCAGATTGGGCAGGTAAACTGCTTATCGTTGTGGACGAAGTATTGCTCAACCGCAGAGAAGACAGTGAACGATTGAAGAATCTCAGCACAACGCTTTCTTACAAGGTGGAAGCCAAGGGCAAAGACCGAGACGAAATCTCCTTCTTTGCCAAGTTCGTGCTGTGTTCCAATAACGAGTTGCTCCCTGTCATTATAGACGTGGGAGAAACCCGATATTGGGTTAGGAAGATAGAGCGCCTTAAAAGCGATGATACCGACTTTCTGCAAAAGCTGAAATCCGAAATTCCAGCCTTTCTCTATTTCCTGCAGCACCGCCCCTTATCTACCCAAAAGGAGAGTCGCATGTGGTTTGCGCCCCAACTGACCTTTACGCCAGCTCTGCAGCGCATCATCCGCAGCAATCGCAACAAGTTGGAGCTTGAGTTGGCTGAACTCTGTCTTGACATCATGGAAATGAACAATGTAGAGGAATTGTCCTTCTGCATCAATGACATGATGCCGCTCATGAGTAATACGCAGTGCAAATACGACAAGGGACAGATTAGGAGAACCGTACAGGATATTTGGAAACTGACTCCAGCGCCCAATACGCTGACTTACACTACCTATCAACTCAGCTACAATACTCCGCAGTATTATTCTCCCATCCGAAGGACAGGACGGTTTTATACAATCACCAAGGAGCAGCTCAAGAGTTTATAAACAATTTTATATCCATTATTTTGATGAAATGATGAATAAGCTATATAAAGTATTCAGTACAAGTCATTTGTGTTCTCATCTTTTACTCATCGTTAATATACTACTGATGAAAAAAGAAAAAGAAGGTATTTTTCTTTTTGTCAGCGATTCCATTTTGAAAAGTAGTATGATGAGGGCATGATGAGTTTTCAACTCTCTGATAACCATATAGATAAAAGCAATTTCATCAGTTCATCAAATTTATTATCAATTTAAATTTTACATAATCATGAATACTGAAAAAATAAAACAGATAAAGTTGCAGGACTTTCTTGCAGCAATGGGCTGTAAGCCTGTAAAACAGTATGGTGTCAACCTCATGTACCTCTCTCCACTCAGAACGGAAAAGCACGCATCGTTTAAGGTAAACACCGAACTCAATCTATGGTACGACTTCGGCATTGGCAAAGGTGGCAACATCATCGACCTTGCAACGTTGCTCTACAACTCTTCGGACGTGTCGTATCTTATTCATCAGATAGAACGCAATGCGCCAAGCTGTGCGTCGGTCTGTCAGCCCATAGTCAAGTCGACTACACCACAGAACTCCTTTGAGCATCTAAAAGTGCTTCCTCTCACGCATCCTGCCCTTATCCAATATCTTGAGAAAAGATGCATCAACATAGAAATGGCCAAAACGGTGTGCAAGGAAATGCACTTTGACATTAGAGGTAAACATTACTTTGCTATTGGTTTGCCCAATATCTCTGGTGGGTATGAATTGCGCAATCCATTCTTCAAGGGATGCATGACGCCAAAAGATATCAGTCATTTCTGTATGGGAGAGCAGAAGAATGTATGTTTTCTTTTCGAGGGGTTTATGGACTTCCTATCATTCCTTACGATTCGAAGAAGGGAGAACAACGGACTGATACGCCAGGACTATATGGTGCTCAATTCTGTGGCGAATGTCCGTAAGTCATTAGAGCGTTTGTCGCACTATGACAAAGTACAATGCTTCTTGGATAATGATGATGCAGGACGGAAGGCATACCAAGAGTTGCTCACGGAACTAAAAATACCCGTCATTGACTCTTCAGGTCTATACGCTGACTGCAAGGATCTCAACGAGTTCCTTTGCCGTCAGGACAGTCTCCTGCAGAAGCCTGTTAGGAAACAACGAAGAGGGCTCAATCCTTGAGGCTTTCGTTCCTCTTGCCTACGGAGTTTTTATGGCAATAAAATGCCATAGCTCATTAGGGAATTTTTCGAGCCGCAATACAAGTAATGCTAAAAATTCCCAATGAGCCAAGGGCGTTACACCCCTCTGGACTCCCAGTTTCAAAAATCGGTACTTGCACCATCTTGTCAAGTGGATGATGCAAGTACCTCTACAACGAACTAAAAATTTTCATGATATGGCAAATTTTGTAGTTCTCCATCTGGAGAAAGCAAAGGGGGCAGATACCAAGATGTCTGCCCATATTGAACGCACTTTCATTGCAGGCAACGTGGATGAAAGTCGCATACACCTCGACCGAGAAATGATTGCTTTTCCCGAAGGTGTGAAATCACGGTCGGCAGCTATTGAGCATCGAATAGAGAATGCGCACCTCAAGCGCAAAGTGGGAAAGAACCAAGTGCATGCCATCCGCGTGATGCTTTCAGCAAGTCCCGAAGCAATGGAAAGGATACAGCACGAAGGAAGGCTTGACGATTGGTGTGAGCAGTCGGTGGAGTGGATGCGGAAAACTTTTGGCACAGAAAACCTTGTCTCTGCTGTTCTTCATTTAGATGAAAAGACTCCCCATATCCATGCTACGGTGGTTCCCATAGTAATAGCTGCTCGTAGGAAGAAGAAATCAGAAGAGTATGTGAAGAAGCATTATCGAAAGAAAGCAGATGGTGCCCGTTTGTGTGCAGATGATATTATGACACAAGCCAAGCTGAAGGATTATCAGACATCCTATGCCAATGCCATGCAGCCTTTTGGCTTAGAACGTGGTGTTGATGGATCGGAAGCAAGACACATTTCTACTCGTGAGTATTACACCGAGCAATACCGAAAGGCTGAAAACCTTAAGGAGGATATTTCTCTTTTGGCAGAGCAAAAGGAGAAGGTGGCAGAAGATTTATCAAAAGCAAAATCTGAACTGAAGCAGACCACGCTGAAAAAGGATATCAGCAATGCCAGTTCTAATGTGGCTCGTGCTATAGGTTCTCTTTTTTTACCGAAAGATCAACAGATAATACAAAAGTTGAATAAACAGATTTTAGAAAAAGACAAAGTTATAGACAATCTTAAAAAGACAATTTGTGCAAATGAAATTCTTATTCAAACAGAGAAAGATAAACTAGATTTTGCTAAAGAGGAGTTGAGAAACTTTAAACAAGAAATAGAGCATTGGTATCCTGGAATATGCGTCAATGTGGATTTTGCCAATCGGTGTTCCAAATCCTATCGGATAAAAGATGAGATTATTAAACAGTTGTTGAATGGAAAAAGAGTTGTATGTTCTGGACAATTCAGACCTATGGGCGAGAAAGTCCCATTCGAACTTGACAATGCAGTATTCTCGTCTAAGATAACAAGCAAAGACCATCGCACGCTATTGATTAATGGTGAGTTAGTTTCAGACATAATTAAGAATAGGCGTGAGCAATGGAATCTTGAAAGAAAAATGAAGGAGGCAATGGAAAGAGCACAGAGAGTATCGAGTGGAATGAGGATGTAAAAATCGGTAAGCCCAACCAAGTTAGAGTCTTGAGTGGGCTTGTTATGCAGTATTTCAATCTATAATTGGCCAATACTATCTAAGATTCAGATTTGGATGACTCTTCTTGCAAATTTGCTAAAAAAATAGTGCGAAGAAGTATAAAAAGAACATGAAGGTTTTCGAGAATAGCAACAATGATGAGAATTGGACTGATGTATTATATCAATATGGATTCCTTTTTTGGACAGCCTGAGAACAACTGAAAAGAGTACTTTATGGAGCAAGAAATATCTCCTCCACAATGCAAGGAAATTACATAGCATGGTCTTTTCAAAGATGAAAATAGCTCATCCCTAATAAACAAAGAGATGAGCCATACAGGTTATTGGGCTAGCGAACAGTAATAAACTAACACAACCCCAACAACTCCATTTGCAAATTCTGCTATACATATCACAATAAGCCCCAATCTAACGCATTAGCCTTTGCAATCATATCCTTGGCGATCTCAGGTTCAATGGAATAAACATACAGTATTTTACCATACAGCCATTGGCGGGCATGAGAATATCCCGGCATTACGTGATCAAAATGTGCTTGGGTTCCATACTTCTCACAAAAATGAAGATGTCTATAGATTTGTCGCTTGAACTTCTGAGGTACACGAGGTTTTTCTCCATCTATAAGAATACCTGTAACCATTTGACGAGATTCAGGTCCATAAGTTCCTGTCTTGCTATAATTCAACTTTAGTGATTCCTCCTCAACTATCTTTTTGAGAAAACTCTGTGTAGGAAGTTTCTCAAGTTCGTTCGCAGAGAATGTCAAATCATCAGCATATCTAGTGTAATGTATTCCGTTCAAGTCGGCAAATTTTGCTAATCTGCTGTCTAATCCACGGCATATCAGATTAGCTAAAGCTGGGCTTGTTGGAGCACCTTGTGCCAGAACCGCCTTAGGCTTATTATACAAATATCTGAAACAACTCTGTTTGTACCCCCTAAGACTTTGGTACTTTTCTTCTTTTAATTTCAAAGTGCATAACGTAGCCAAGTCGTGACTCACGGCTGGCGAATAACCTATTTCTAAGAAGATACCATAGACGCGCTGTACGGTTATACTCTCGAAGAAATCCTTGAAATCAAACTTGCGTATGAAAGACATACCAACATGAGGACTTGCATTTTGAAAAGTACTGCCACCCTTGACAAATCCCTTACTCTGGGGATGAACAGGAATCTTGTCCAAAATCTCATGCAATATCCATCGTTGAATACATTTTAGGTTCTGATATGGAACAACTATCCGCCTCCTCTTGCTACTATGTTTTTTCTTGATTGTAAAATATGCATAATAACCATCAATGTGGTCTTTGATGGAAATAAGTTCTGAATACTCTACACTTACTATGCCTGCCAAGTGTTTAAGTGAAAATATTACTGGCAGTCCCTTCTTTATCAGGTTATCTGTATATTCTATAATAGAGGAACGGAATTGAGAATTATATCCGTTCAGTTGTCGTATAAAAGAGTCTCTCGGGAAATCCATAACATCAATCTATTACTCCTACTGGATATAACAGCCGATCAGGCTGTTAATAATGGCTGACCTCGGCAGCCATTATTATCAGTATTAATGATACTTAATTCTATGCTCACAGCCAAGGGGCTGCAACAAATCAAGGAAATAGCAGTCCTCAATTTTTTTCGCTAATAGATTAATCTCTGGAAATCCCAAGAAACTTATAGGGTATATATACATATTCTTTTTTTATTATCATATCTATTACCAAGGAGCTTGCCTCAAACTCTTTCTTACGTATACTTGTATAAGTCCTCCTTCCTTCATCTGTCAGCACCCCGTCTTCTCTGAGAAGATTCCTTTGAACAGCATTTTCACAGAGTTGTTCATATTGCTTATGAGTCGTTTCCAACAACAAACAAATGTATGAGTCAGAGCGCTTATGATATTTACCATGCAACAACCCAATCAATTGAATAGATTCACGACCAAAATCATTAAATAGACGATTGATATGACCTTGGCTTATTTTTTGAGCAATACTAATCCATTTATATTTCAACCGTTCATAACTTTCATCACGACGTGTTCTGTCAAATAGTCTTCGAGGGAAGAGTGGAACCCATTTTTTGCCATTATCCGAACGCCTCTTACTTGCCCAAAGAATAGGCAAAGTATTATTCGGAGTAGTATGGTCGAAACATACCAACGATTGACTGTTGGCATAGCCCAATGGGCCAATATACAAATCCATCCCTTTTACATATTGTTTCTTAGGATAAAGACATGCTCCATATTTAAGAGCGAAGTCTCTGACAACCTTCATTCTCGGAGGATAGCCAAATACAGAATGTCTTCGTACAAAAGCCGGCTGGTGCACATCTCCATAAACAGTAACATTTCTCACAGATAACAATGTTCCAGCTTTTTGCATATAAGCAACACATAAACAAGCAACTACACTCCCTTGTGGTATGTTGGGAGTTATCTGTTCTAATAATTTGCAAGCGCTTCCTCCTGAACCTAAGAAATCATCAAGAAGAACAACAAGATATGGCGTATCGCTGTATGAGAAATTGTTGTCAACAAAACTCCACGAGATATGATTAAATCGACCTATAATCTTTTTAATGTGGTACGCCATTACTGCACCGCTTTTCCCGATGCCACCAATAGGATATATTGCAATAGGCATTCCAGAATGTGCTCTTATGATTTGTTGTAAGCCATCTTCTAACACATTAGCACACCTCGTTTCAGAGTAAAAGGAAACTTGGTTGAGCAATGTCAGGGCTGTTCCCCAATCACTTTCCTCAAAATTATATAGCCATGCAAGAATATCCGCTTCTGAAATTTGTTCATCAAAGCGATACCTCAGCGTGACGAGTACTTGTGTGTCGATTTTTAGCATATGATAAAAGAATATTATGTCACCTTAATTCTGCAGCACAAAATCTTGTAAAAATCCTAAGTATCAGAAAAACAAGGTCCTAACAACACTTGTTCATGCAAGAAATTTCACCTTTCTTGGTACTGCAAAAATAATAAGCAAAACATCTGACATGACAAAGGTAAAAAATAAAAATGAAAGCATTACTTTTTTCAGAGGAATTTATCGCATCATGAAAGTTTTTTCAAAATAGAATATTGAAAGACTTACTGATCATCAGTTTATCCCTACTCACAAATCTGATGCGGAGTATTCTTACAAGCGAAGACTACAGCTATTTCTCCAGTTGGTCTCCATTGGGGCATCATTTGGTAACTCTTTATTCTTAATTTCATATACTACTAACCAGAAAATTCTGCTGCTACGCACATTCAATTAGTAAATGCGAAAACTCTCGGTAAATAATAGTTTACAAAAACTATGAAAAACACCGAGGGTTGCCCTGCGGCAGGGGGCCGCGCCCCCTAAGAGCAAATTCAAGTATCGAGATATAGAAATAAAAAGAGGAGGCCTAAAGTCTCCCCAAGATTAATTATCTTTGTATTTGATATGTATAAACAATTAACCTCAGGGCAAAGGTACACAATATTTGCCTTATTACAAAAAGGTTTCTCTAAAATGGAGATAGCCTTGACTATTGGAGTTCATTTCAGTACGGTTTACAGAGAAGTTAACCGTAACAGGTCACCTTACACTGGACAATACCGTCCAGTGTGCGCTCAGCGTATGGCAGAACGCCGCAAAAGTCGTTTTCAGAAGCCCCGCAAATTGACACCAGAAGTACGTGCAACCGTCATCAGATATCTGAAGAAGGATTGGTCTCCACAGCAGATAACAGGTAGACTGAAGGCTTTAGGAAAAGTGGACGTCTGTCATGAAACCATCTATGCGATGATACGCAGAGATAAAGCTTCTGGAGGAAAGCTTTATCAACATTGTAGGTTCCAGCTAAAACACATAAATCACTGGCTTAGCAGAAAAGGAAGAAAACTACCAGACGGTAGGAAAAGCATAACAGAAAGACCATTAGAGGCTGATGGTAAACGATTTGGAGATTGGGAAATGGACCTCATTGTAGGACCAAGACGTTCAGCTGCTCTTACAATAATAGAAAGGAGTACAAATTATCTTATCATAAGAAAGCTACCACAACGATATAAGTCTGAACAGGTGAGCAAGGCTATTATTGAAGCATTGAAACCATACAAGAAGAATGTAATGACAATTACAACTGATAAGGGACCAGAGTTTGCACAGTACAAGGAAATTGAGCAGAAATTAAAATGTGAGGTTTATTATGCAAAACCCTATGCACCATGGCAGAAAGGAGCAGTGGAGAATGCAAATATGCTGATAAGACAATATGTACCAAAAGGATTCAATATAAACACCATGTCAATACAGTATTTGGCATATATACAGAATAAAATTAATAGTAGACCAAGGGAAAAATTAAAGTTTAAATCACCAATATTTGTTTTTAACAAAAAGACATTAGTGTCCCGTTAAAATCGGGACCAGTTAAATATTAATCAAATAACCCAGGAAAGAGGGGACAATCGAGTTCTTTGACATTATTGAAATCAGTCCT
>QWCK01004923.1_pt1 | contig 27104 bp, 19 predicted proteins | sample 1972571 | NCBI WGS metagenome assembly QWCK01 (sample SAMN09866710, study PRJNA288562) | Human gut metagenome isolate term2_stool, whole genome shotgun sequencing... | isolation source: gut | host: Homo sapiens | place: USA: California | reverse complement strand
CCCCTGATCTTGCCGAGGGCGGGCAGAAGGGGGAGCGCTCTTTTAGGTATCTTTACTTGATCCAAGGATATGATACGCTATGAAGATTATTCACACCGCCGACTGGCACGTCGGGCATGAGCTCTATGGGTATGACCGGGAGGAGGAGTTTGACTACTTCTTCTCTCAGCTCTCTGAGCTGCTGCGGGCGGAGCGGCCGGATGCACTCTTAGTGAGTGGCGATGTCTATGACTCTTACATGCCCTCGACCACAGCTGTCAGGCAGCTGAATAATGCACTCCTACGGCTCCATGACAGCTCTCCGGAGACGGAGATCATCCTCACCTCCGGCAATCACGACAGCGGTCCGCGGCTGGAGGCGGCTGCTCCGCCCTGGCTGCCGCATGGGGTCCACCTGATAGGCACCATCGACCCCACCCTTGAGCGCAATCGCATCGAGATAGAGGGGAAAGGGGTGGTGATGGCGATCCCCTTCTGCTACCCCGCTAACTTTCCTCATGCCGACGGAGATCCCCTCGATGGGCGGCAGGAGCGCTTTTTCCAAAGGATCATCGAGCAACTGAGCCGGGAGAGCCTGCCGACGGTCCTGATGGCGCACCTCTATGTGTCGGGAGCAGCCCTCAATGGCTCCCGTCAGCCCCGCGACATCGTGGGGGGCAGTGATGCGATGGCCCTGGACGACATCACGGGCGGATACGACTACTTGGCGCTAGGGCATATCCACCGGCGGCAGAGGTTGTCGGCCCGCGCTTACTACTCCGGTTCGCCACTGCCGATTTCCTTTGACGAACCGGCGGATCATGGTGTGCTGCTGGTGGAGCTGGAGAAGGGGAAGGAGCCAAGGGTCGACTTCCGACAGATGAAGACCCTCCGTCCACTTCTTACCTTGCCTAAGGAGGCGGCGCCTTTCGAAGAAGCGATCCGAGAGTTGCGCGAGATGGATCCGGAGAGTTATGCCTACGTCCGGCTTCACGTGCTGGGGGATGGTTCCCTTCCTTTCGACCACCTCGAGCAGGCTACTAAGGCGCTGGAGGGGAAGAAGGGGCGGTACTGCACGATCAAGATAGAGTCCCCGCGGACAGACAGGGTCGAGGCGAAGGAGAGTCACGCCATCACGCCGGAGGAGCTGGTGACGATGGATCCGGTGACGATCGTGGGCAAGTACCTGCAGGATCGGGGGCTCGCGGAGGAGGAGCGCGAGGAGCTGCTTGGGCTCTTTAGGTCCATAGATGCCCTATGTGAGGAGGAAGAGATAGAGATATGATACGACTGAAGAAGCTCGAGATACGTAACCTTCTCTCCCTCGAGACGGCGACCATTGACTTCGACGAGGACATGGGAGAGAGCGGACTGGTGCTGATCTGCGGTAAGACCGGAGCCGGCAAGTCCTCCATCCTGGACGCGATCTGTCTCGCGCTCTACGGCAGGGCGCCTCGACTGGAGCGGGCAGGGAGCGAGGAGAAGTATGGACCCAATAATGAGTACAAGAATCGGGACGTCGCTCAGCTGATGCGTCGCGGCGCTGTGGACGCCTACTGCAGCCTCACCTTTGTGACCACTTCCGGTGACGAGTACGAGGCGTCGTGGGAGATTCACCGTGCACGTCGGCAGCATAATGGCGCTATCCAGGGACCCAATAGGACTCTCTCCAAGGTCGGAGGAGACACGGTCGAAAAGGGGGTGAAAGGGGCGATCGAAGAGGTCGTCGGACTCTCCTACGACGACTTCTGTCAGACCGTTTTGCTGGCTCAGGGCGACTTCTCGCGCTTCCTCTACAGCAGCGAGGGGGAGCGCTCGTCCATCCTTGAGCGGCTGACGCGGATGGAGCAGTGCACCGAGTATGGGAAGAAGATCTACCGGATCGCTGACCACTACAAGCAGAGGTACCAGAGGCAGAGGTTAGCCATTGATGCCATTCAGACCCTCTCCCCCGTTGACGTGCGGAAGACTAAGGCGCAGATCCGGACGCACACGCAGTCGGTCAAGTCCCGAAATGGTGAGATCACCGTGCTGAGTGAACTCAAGACCCGTCTGGCGAGGCTCAGCGACCTGGAGGATGCGCTTGGGAAGTATGCGACCGATCGCACCCGACTGGAAGGCCTCTTTGCCGGATTACTGACTGCGGAGAAGCGGCTGACCGACGAAGCTGAGGCACGTAAGGAGGAGATGGGACTGCTGGACGAGGAGATTGCCCGCTGCTCTGCTGCGATACCGATGTACGACAGGGAGGAGCAGATCGAGCAGTCGCTCACTAAGCTCCGCAGTATCTGGTTGCGGATAGAGGAGATCAAGGAGGAGAAGAAAGCCGATCGGAAGAGTCTCGCAGACCTTCGCCCGAAGCAGAAGGCTAAGCTGCACTCCATAAGAGAACTTGATGCCCAAGTCGCCAAACTTACTCGGCAAGTAGAGGTGAAGGAGGGGGAGTATGACGGATACCATCCGAAGGAGATCTCCGACCGCATGGAGGCGCTGCGCGATCAGGAGCGGTTCAATGTTCTGCAGCAAAGTGTGCTGGAGAGCGAAGCGAGACTCGATAAACTGCAGGTCGATCTGGACAAGCTTGCTGTCGACCTCGAAGTGGCGGAGGAAGTACTCAAGCGAGATGAGGAGCTGAAGAAAAAGGCGGAAGACGCGGCGGGAGATGCCGCCAAGCGGCTGCGCCAAGGACTCTCCCCAGGAGACCTCTGCCCTGTCTGCGGTCAGGAAATACATGCCGAGCTGATCGATCGGGAGTTTGAGGAGCTCCTCAAGCCGGTGAAAGAACGGTACGCAGAGTCGAAGAAGAAAAGGGATGACCTGAAGACCTGTCAAGACGAGCTGACTGTCGAGAAGAAGACACAGGCGGAGCTGATCCGGAGGAGTAGGGAGGAGCAGCGGAAGATCACTCGGGAGGGACTTCGTCGAGGAGAGTCACCGGAGGAGGTCAAGACCATTCTTACAACCACCCGCTCTGAGATCAGTGAGCTTGCCGAGCAGAAGGAGAGAGCAGACGAGCTGCAGGCGGAGATCCGACAGCTCCGTCGGCTGCTGGACGGGGAGGGGAAGAAGTCGGCTAAGGAGTTGCATGAGCTGAAAGAATTGGTTGCCGAGGTCTCCGGTGCGAAGCAGAGTCTGGCGACACTTCGGGGTGAGCTAGCGTCCAAGAGGGACACTGCCCGCGACCTTGTAGCGGAGATGGATTCCCTCATCATTTATCCCGACTGGCAGACGTCCCTTCGCACAGATCCCGAGACACTTCTCACGACCCTTCAGTCAGAGGCGCGCGAGTATCGGACGAAGTGTCAGCAGAGGAGTTCCATCGAGAGTGCTTTGGTCTCAGGCAGGGCTGAGCTGGAGCGCATTGCCACTAAGAGGGCGAGCCTTGCCTCTTCTTTCCCTAATGCTCAGCCGGCTGATTACCCAGACAAACCGCTGCTTGAGAAGGTGATCGAACAATTGACCCGGATAGAGACCGAACTCCATACGCTCTCTCGGGGCGAGGAGGAGGCACGGAGGGAGAGGACCAGGCTCACCACGGAGTGTCCCGACCTCCTGCAAACCACCGCTGACGAGCTGGACAAGAGACTCAGCGCTCTCCGCACGGAGCTCGATCGGACAAATACGGAGCTGGGAGGGATGCGGGCGACGCTCGATGGCCACAAGTGGAATAAAATGGAAAAAAGACGTCTCGAGACGGAGGCGGAGGATCTTGCCGAGGATGCAGCCCGATGGGACAAGCTGCGGGATCTCCTCGGGGATGCGGAGGGAAAGAAGCTGCGGGGCATCGTTCAGAGCTATGTCCTCGGTTATCTGCTGGAGTCGGCCAATGAATTTCTGGTCGACCTCGGCGCCAAGTATCGCCTCACGATCGCTCCTCAATCGTCGGCGATCCTGGTCGTGGATCCGGAGACGAGCCTTCCACCGCAGAGCGTGACGATCCTCTCGGGCGGAGAGAGCTTTATGGTGGCACTGAGTCTTTCTCTTGCACTCTCCCGCTTGCGTGGGGAGAGTGTGGTGGATAGCCTCTTTATGGATGAGGGCTTCGGCACGCTGGATCCACACAGCCTCAGTATGGTGGTGGAGGCACTGGAGAAGCTGCATGAGCGGATGTCGCGGCGGATTGTCCTCATCAGCCACGTGCAGGCACTCAAGGAGCGCATCTCGACGAGAATCGAGGTGGAGTCGATCGATCGCTCCCGCAGCCGGCTGGCGGTGATCAGGGACGGACAAAAATGGGTGCGGAATAGCTGCGGTCAGAAGGAGTTTGGTCCAAATGCATTACATTTGTAATACCTATTGTATACAGATAAAGAATGATCAGACTATGACTAAGAAATATTACTCTGCTTCAGCTCCCAGACGCACCGTCCTTGTGACCGGTGCCGGAGGAACCATCGGCTCTCGCGTCCTCAGGGGTTTTGTCCGCTTCCGTCCCGATGTGGAGGTGCGCGCCTTTGACCTCGCCACCCCGCAAAATCGTGATCTCTTCGATCAGCTGCAGGGTCACGTGGAGCCTTTCTATGGAGATATCACCAAGCCGGAGACGCTGGTGGAGGCTTGTACGGGAGTGGACTACGTCGTCCATCTCGCGGCGATCATCCCTCCGGCTGCCGATCAGAATCCTGACCTCGCCAATAAGATCAATGTCGAGGGAACTAATAATCTCCTTAAGGTGCTTAAGGCTCACTCGCCTGAGGCTTTCATAGCGATGGCCTCCAGTGTCTCGGTCTACGGGGATCGGGTCAAGGATCCCATGATCCGCGTGACCGACCCTGTGCAGCCGTCTGAGGGGGACCACTACGCCCAGACCAAGCTCGCCATGGAGCAGCTGATCCGGGAGTCGGGGCTGCGGTACACGATCTTCCGTCTCAGTGCCATCATGGGTGCAGAGAATCACACGATGTCTGGGATCATGTTCCACATGCCGCTGGATACGACGCTGGAGATCTGCACTCCGGCGGATACCGCTCGCGCCTTTGTCAATGCGCTGGATCACTTGGACGAACTGGATGGTCGGACCTTTAATCTCGGGGGAGGAAAGGAGTGTACCACCACCTACAGGGAGTTCCTGACCCGAAACTTCAAGATCTACGGGCTGGGCGAATTTGATTTTCCGAGCCGGGCTTTTGCGACGAAGAATTTCCACTGTGGTTACTTCGCTGACGGGAAAGAACTGGAGGATATCGTCCACTTCCGCACCGATACGCTGGCAGACTACTACTACCAGCTCAGTCGCCATATCCCGAGTATCCAGAAGCTCGCCACTAAGCTCTTCGCCTCGGCGGTCAGGAGCTACCTCCTCCACATCAGTGAGCCGTATGTCGCCTGGAAGACTCAGGACGTCACGATGATGCGTCACTTCTTCCGCGATGAGGATCTGACCATGGAGTAAGAAAAAAGGGGACTGCACCAGTCTGGTGCAGTCCCCTTTTCTTTTATCCCAATATCTGGTCAGTGGATCGCTTCCGGAGGGACCTCGGGGAGGTCCCTCAGCCCGGCGCGTAGCTCCTCATCGGTGGGCGATCCGCCGGTGAGCGTGTGGCGGATGAACTGCTCGTAGGCTGAGATCTCGAGCTGACCGTGCCCGGAGAGACAGAAGAGGATCGTCTCAGACTTCCCCTCCCTCTTGCACCGCTCTGCCTCGCGGATAGCTCCGGCGATGGCGTGGCAGCTCTCGGGGGCGGGTATGATCCCCTCCGTCCGGGCGAAGAGCATCCCGGCGCGGAAGCTCTCCAGCTGGTCGACATCCATCGCCTCTATGTAGCCGTCGCGCAGCAGCTGCGAGAATACTGACCCGCCGCCGTGGTAGCGTAGCCCTCCGGCGTGGATGGCGGAGGGGACAAAGCTGTGACCCAGAGTGTACATCGGGATGAGCGGTGTGTAGCCCGCCTCATCGCCGTAGTCGTAGGCAAAGCGTCCTCGGGTGAGCTTGGGGCAGGAGCTTGGCTCGACTGCTACGTAGCGGGTGGTGGCACCATCGCGGAGGGTGTGGCGGAGAAAGGGGAAGATCATCCCGCTGAAGTTGGATCCTCCGCCGAAGCAGGCGATCACCACATCCGGCTCCTCACCTGCCAGCTCCATCTGTCGCTCCGCCTCCAGCCCGATGACCGTCTGATGGAGTCCCACATGATTCATCACCGACCCGAGGAGGTACTTGGTATTGGGGGTGGTGCGTGCCAGCTCTATCGCCTCAGAGATCGCCATACCGAGGGAACCGGGGTTGTCTGGGTCTCTCGTCAGCACGTCCTTCCCCGCCCGAGTACTCATGCTGGGCGATGGGGTGAGCTGAGCGCCGTAGACCTGCATCATCGTGCGGCGGGAGGGCTTTTGCTCGTAGCTCACACGGACCTGATAGACGGCACACTCCAGCCCGAAGATCCGACTCGCCAGTGATAGCGCACTGCCCCACTGTCCGGCGCCGGTCTCGGTGGTGACGTTGGTGACGCCCTGCTCCCTGGCGTAGTAAGCCTGTGCGAGGGCGCTATTGAGCTTATGCGAACCGCATGGGCTGCCGCCCTCGTCCTTGAAGTAAATGTGCGCCGGCGTGTCCAGTGCCCGCTCCAGCTCGTAGGCGCGGACGAGTGGCGTGCTGCGGTACATCCGGTACTTCTCTCTCACCTCTTCCGGTATCGCTATCCAGGCATCGGTCTGATTGAGCTCCTGCCTGGCTGACTCCTCGACAAATACCGGGTAGAGGTCCACGGCGGTGATGGGTCGGAGGCTCTTCGGGTCGAGCATAGGGAGCGGCTTGGTGGGCATCTCAGCCTGGATATTGTACCACTCTGTGGGGATCTCATGCTCGGGGAGAATGATTTTCTTCTGTTTCATATCTTGATGGTAATAATAGGAGAGCAGGAGACCTCCCGGCTTATACCGGAAGGTCTCCTGCTCTTGTATGGTATCGGGATTTCTCTCCCGTCCCTATTAGTCTCTTAGATCATACCTAAAGAGACATCAGCAGTCCTGCTCCGGTATACAGTCGTATATCGGCGCCACCACCAGCAATTGAGCGTGCTGCTCTGTGATCTGTAGGTGTGGACTGACATGGTAGGGTATGGATTAGCGGAGCTTGAAGGTCACAGGGAGTCTGAAGCGGCAGCGAACCGGCTTACCGGTCTGCATACCAGGCTTCCACTTCGGCATGGACTCCACGAGACGGATGGCCTCCTTATCGAGTGAGGGATCCACACCGCGATCCACCTTGACGTTGGACACGGAGCCGTCGCGCTCTACGACGAAGCTGACCATGACACGTCCCTGGATGTTATTCTCTGCCGCTACGGCAGGATACTTCACGTGGTCACCGAGCCACTTCAGCATGGCCTTCTCACCACCGGGGAACTCCGGCATCTCCTCGAGGAACTCGAAGATCTGCTCCTCCTCTACCTTCTCCTGCTTGCGACCCTGCTGTGCAGGTGCCGGCGGAGTAAAGGTCTGCTGCAGCTTATCGAAGGAGTCGTCCACAGAGGCGATCTCCACATCAGCAACCTCTACGTCATCCTCGACGACCTGGAGGATCTCCACATTCACCGGAGCCTCCTCGGGCTCGGGGGGTGGGGGAGGGGTCTCGTCGGGTGGCGTGATCATAATGTCCTCGACTTCCTCGATGACTGCGTCAGTCTCCACTTCGTCCACCTTGACATCGTGTGTACCCCACTCAAAGGCTACAAACACGAGACCCAGGGAGACGAGCAGACCCATCAAGAAGTACGTGCCCTTGTTCTTCTCAAGGTCAGCACGCTTAGTCTTCTTGACCTGACGGTCCTCGACGTTCATGTTATCGCTCATGCTTCTTGTAAGTTATAGAGTTTTTTGTTGGTTTCGTCATACTCCTCCGCAGCCGTAACCACGGACTTGTCCACAAATGTACTCTTTTTATTGAGAAAACAAAGCACATTCGGGTGAGAAATGCTCTTTTTACCTCCTATTGCCACTATATATCGATATGTAGTATAGGAGAGTGGCGAGCGAACCTATCGCCGCTATGACGTAGGTGTAGGCGGCGCTGCGTAGCGCACTGACGGCGTACTTGTGGTCCTCAGGGCCCGTTACGCCGCTTCGTTCCAGCCAGCCGAGAGCACGGCGGCTCGCATCGATCTCCACCGGCAGGGTGACGAAGCTGAAGAGCGTCGTCGCCGCAAAGAGGATGATCCCGAAGAGCAGCAGCTCGGGGAAGACCCGCACCAGCAGCAGCCCGGCGAGCAGCACGATGCTGAGGATATTGGAGGAGAAGGTGACCACAGGCACCAGAGCCGTCCGCACCCGGAGCATACTGTACCCCACGTGGTGCTGCAGGGCATGTCCGGTCTCGTGAGCCGCTACGGCAGCGGCGGCGACGCTCCTCGAGGAGTAGACCCCCTCGCTGAGGTTGATCGTCCGGTCGCCGGGGTTGTAGAAGTCCGTCAGCATCCCTCGCGTCGGGCGAACCTCCACATCGGTGATGCCGCTCTCGCGGAGCATCTTCTCAGCCACCTCCTTGCCGGTGAGTCCGTCGTGGAGGGGGATCTTGCTGTACTTGCGGAACTTTGACGTCAGGCTCCTCTGGATGATCATCCCGACGATCATCACCACGAAGAGGAGGATCCAGAGGAGTGTGCTTGTGGAGTCGGTCATGGTCGATCAGATCTCTCTCAGGATGATGGTCTGCTTGCGGTCCGGACCGACAGAGACGATGGAGATGGGTGCCCCCAGCTCACTCTCGATAAAGCGCATGAAGGAGGTAAAGGCTTCGGGCAGATCCTCAGCTCGAGTGATGCCGGTGAGGTCGCACTTCCAGCCGGGCAGAGTGGTGTAGATCGGCTCGATCTCGGCATTGATGTCGAAGGGGTACTCGGTCGTCTCCTTACCATTGACCCGGTACTTCGTGCAGACCTTGATCTCGTCAAAGCCGCCCAGCACGTCGCCCTTGGTCATGATCAGGTCGGTGACGCCGCTGAGCATGGTGGTGTACCTGAGCGTCACAAGGTCGATCCAGCCACAGCGGCGCTTACGCCCGGTGACAGCGCCGTACTCGTGTCCCACGCGGCTCATCTCGTCCCCGGTCTCATCGAAGAGCTCTGTCGGGAAGGGACCCTCGCCGACGCGGGTGCAGTAGGCCTTGAAGATCCCAAATACCCGACCGATCCGGGACGGAGCCACGCCGAAGCCGGCACAGCAGCCTGAGGCGATCGTGGTGGACGAGGTGACGAAGGGGTAGGAGCCGTAGTCGATGTCCAGCAGACTGCCCTGCGCCCCCTCGGCAAGTACTCGCTTGCCCTCGATGAGGGCGTCATTAATAAAGTACTCGCAATTGATCAGCTTGTAGGCTCTCAGCTTCTCGATCGCGTCGAAGAACTCTCTCTCCAGCTCCGCAAAGGAGGCCTCCTCGAGAGGATCGTGTCCCAGCAGGTCGCACAGCATGCGGCGATGACGCTCCCGGTGTGCCTCGTACTTGGCACGGAAGTCAGGGGTCTCGATGTCGCCGACCCGGAGACCGTTGCGGCTGATCTTATCGGTGTAGGTCGGTCCGATGCCCTTTCCGGTGGTGCCGATCTTGGTACTCCCCTTGGCCTGCTCATTGGCGGCATCGAGGAGACGATGGGTCGGCAGTATGAGGTGGGTCTTGCGGGCGATGCGCAGCCTCTCGTGGAGCACCACGCCGGCATCCTCCAGCTCCTCTGCCTCCTTGGCGAAGAGGATCGGGTCGAGCACCACGCCGTTACCGATGATATTGACCGATCCGCTCTGGAAGACTCCCGACGGCACCGATCTCAGGACATGGGTCTTCCCCTCGATCTCCAGTGTGTGACCGGCATTGGGTCCGCCCTGGAAGCGACCGACGATATCGTAGTGGGGGGTCAGCACATCGACCACCTTTCCCTTTCCCTCATCGCCCCACTGCAGTCCCAGCAGGACATCTACCTTATTATCCATAGCTCAGTTGTTATCTGTCTTACTATATCTGTGAGTACAAATATAGCAATTTCGCCACTCATTCATCCGCAAGGGAGTCCGAGAGCGCGAAAAGCTATCTCTCGTACTCCTCTCTCTCTCTTGTCTGTGCCGATAGACTTACTTCGCTATCACTTCCACCCTCTCCTCCTTGTAGTCCAGTCTCAGCGTGATGAGGAGAGGACCCCTGTCCGGACGCTTTATGGTCTTGTCGCCGATCCGTATGCTCTGCAGCACGAAGACGCTGTCCATATAGTATCCCTCCCGTCCGTGAGCGAAGGTCATGGTGCACTCGAGGGGAATGCTCTGAGTCTTGTAGACAATCTTGATGCGTGACTTGACGGTCCCCTTTCTCTCCCCCCTTAGCACGGACGAGGGGACGGGTGCCATGAAGCTGATATAGCAGTCGATTCCCTTGGTGACAAAGGAGTAGGGGATCCGGATGCCGCCTCGCTCCATATCGAAGATCATCAGATCTCTGACCAGCGCATCGTTCATGACCTGCTTCCCCATCCGGTCCTCCAGCCGGATCGCCACATCTGTCATCTTGACCCCTTCCGGCTCGTGCATATCGACCGGCTCACCGGTCCCGTCCTTGCAGGAGAGCAGTGAGGAGAGGATGATCAGTCCGAGGGATAGTCTGAGGATAAAGTTTCTCTTCATGGGATAGTTAAGTGGTTGTTGGTATCCGGGAGTATCTGGTCGGACAAAGTTAAGCAATAATCCGATCTCCGATCGGAGATTACTAATACCGGTATTAGAGAAAACTATAGTCGGTATTAGTCGACACTAATATCGGGTTTAGATCAGCCTAATACCGGTAATAGATCCGGCAGTTCTCCTTCTGCTGACAGCCAGGCTCTTGCAGCACGCTCAGCGAACGGTGAAGCTGATGCGCCAGGTCGCCATGATGCCGAAGCCCTGGAGCCGCATCGCTGTGTAGTCGTTGGTTCGCTCGTTGTAGGTCATGGCCATGACGTTGCGGTAATTGGTGACATTCTGCAGGTCGAGGCCAAACTCCTCCGTGATCCGTCTCCCCGGGTGGCGGAATCCCAGCTTGATATCTGTCCGGAAGTAAGGCTTCATCTGGAGGGTGTTGCTCAGCTCAGCATCAAGGACGGGGCGCTTCTCGGCAGCGGACTGCTCCCTAAGAAGCGGCGTGTAGCGCATACCTCCGGCGAAGGTACTCTTGAGGTCCGCCGTGAGGGTCCATGACTTGCTGATGGCGTACTCTCCGCCGCCGGTGAGATTGAGGATATACCCGCCGTCCATCGCCGTGTGCCACCGCTTGGAGGAGGCGCCGGTGGTGTAGGTGGAGCTGAAGAGGGTCGCATTGGTGAGGAGGTAGTAATTCTTGGAGATAAATTTCTCCAGCGTTAGCTCCACGCCGACGTTTCGCCCGGTTCCGCGATTGACAAGACTTGGCAGGTGCCAGTCGGGGGCAAAGGCCCAGTCGTAGTAGGCGTCCGCATGCCAGGCACGAGACGGCTTAAGGTCCCTATTGGTCTCCTCGTCCGAACCTGGTATGCGGGCGAAGTAGAAGGTCCTCGGCTGGAGCTGGCTGTAGAGCCCTCCCGCCAGTCCGAGGATATGGGACGGCGCCGGCTCGTACATAAGTCCCAGACGCGGCTCGAGAGTCTTATGTGTATTGAGTGTCGTCATCATGCCGTGGAGTCCGGCGGTGAGAGCCCAGCGCTGAGACGGCTTGTAGCGATACTGACCATAGAGACGTCCCACACCAAATCGCCCCTTCTCGCTTACCGTGCCCGCATCCGTTGCTATCGGTATGTCAGCGTGGTAGTCCACCTGATAGATATCTCCTGTCGCTCCCGCCACCACGAGAGAGGAGAGGTCGGGGTGCCAGGTGAGATCGGTGTGGAGGGAGTACTTGATCTCCTTGGAGGTGTCCTTCATCACCCGCTCGTAGTTGTCCGTCAGCTCACCATTCTCCTTGAGTTGCTTCCTGACATCGAGGTCAAGGGTCGTACGGACGAGGGAGAGGGTAGTGCGCTGCTGCACCTGCTTGCTCCACGTGGCATCGTGGGTGAGACCAACGATGAGATTACTGCTACCCTCGTCGACGAGCTGATTGTAGCTGTCGAGCGCCCCCTCGTCCTCTATGTCGATCATACCGTCCTCTGCCGACACCAACTCCTCCGTATTGATCTTGATAAAGCTCTTTCCCCAGAGCGTCATGAGTGAAAGGCTGTGCCGGTCGTCGGCATGGAGGGTGACCTTGGTCGTCAGGTCCTGATACTCCGGCACGGCGGGGAGCTTCATTAGCCTCAGCCCGCTCATAATCCGCGGAACGGAGTAACGGTAGGAGACGAGGTAATTGGACTCGCTCCCGACCGGGATCGGTCCCTCGAGTCCCAGCTCAAGGCCTCCGTAGCCGGTCTGCAGCCACCCCTCGTGGTGTGCGGTGTTGCCGGGGCGCATCGTCAGGTCAAAGATGCCGGAGAGGGCGTTGCCGAAGGGGGCAGGCCAAGCACTAAGATGGAAGTCCGAGTTGGTCAGCAGGTTTGTATTGATCATAGAGACCTGTCCGCCGGTGAGACCGATGCCGGCATTGAAGTGATTGAGATTGGGCACCTCGATGCCATCGAGGACCCACTGCAGACCTATGGGGCTATTGCCACGGATGATGATGTCATTGCGGCTGTCGTTGGCGGGCATGACGCCGGCAAAGCTTCGGACCATACGTGCCGGGTCACCGAGTGAGGAGGCAAAGCGGTAGGTCTCATCGGTGCTGAAGCTCCGCCCTCCGGCAAAGCTTAGCGGGTCGAGCGTCTTGCTCTTATCATAGGGGGCAGAGACAAGTACCTCGCCGAGGACGACATCAAGGGGCTCCAGCTCTACATCAAGGACCGTCTCCTTGGTCGGCAGCACTGTGACCGACAGCTCGCGGCTCAGGAAGCCGATGCTCCGCACCTCGATCGTCTGGCGCCCGATGGGTGTACGGAGCTCAAAGGTCCCGTCCTCTCCCATCGTGGTGTAGACCAGGGGATCTGTTCCCCGGACGAGGATCGTGGCGGCGGTGATGGGTGCATTGGGATTGGCGCTCGTGATCCTTCCCCTGACGGTCCCCTGTGCAGAGGCTGCCAGAGTCGTGAGTAGGAGAGAGCACAGGAGAGCTATTCCTCTCCGACTGAGTGAAGACATAGTGAAGTGCGTGTAGGTTATGCTCTGCGAAGTTCGGTGATAGTTATTACAAGTCTGTTACTTCCTGGTGACACTTCCTTGTCGGACGAGAGGATAGGACCTTATTTTGTACCTTTGGGGCTGATTATGAGTAAGTATATGAGTAAAACTCTCTATAGGCTGCTGCTCGCCTGCCTGGTGGTGATGTCGGTGGGCGCTGAGCTGGATGCTCAGGTGCCTGAGACCTCCTGTCGACCGCTGAAGGGGTGGCTGAAGAGCAAGCGGCAGAAGGCTAAGGAAGAGGCTGAGAAACAGCCCGAGGAAACGAAGAGTAAGGATGAACAGGCGTATGACGACCTGGTGAGTGAAGCGAAGATCGACTCGGGTCTCGTCGTTGCGATACAGAAGGAGGGAGACCTCTACTTTGAGGTGCCGGACAGTCTGCTCGGCAGGCCGCTGCTCTTTGCCAGCCGGATCTCACGTACCTCCGACCCCTCGTCGGCAGTAGCGGGACAGATGATGATCACCCCCTTCATCGCCCGTATAGAGGCGAGAGGTAAGGATAAGGTGCTGCTTAAGATGGTGCCGACTCACGGCTATGTCGATGAGGAGGATCCGATCAAGGTTTCCTTTGACCGAAACTTCGTTTCGCCGATCGCGCGGACTTTTGATGTCAAGGCGCGGACCGAGCAGAGCCGGGTGATCGATGTGACGTCGCTCTTCCTCGACGGGGATCCTCTCTTTGAGAGCAATGATCCCTTTACCCTCCCCAAGGGGAGCCCCGTGAGTGGCGGGTCTTACATTGTCGGGGTGCGGTCCTTTGAGCGAAATGTGGAGGTGAAGAGTGTCGCTGCCTATGCAAGTGACAGCCACTTCACTACTCTGGAGATCCATCGGTCGATGGTGCTGCTGCCGGACCGCCCGATGCGGCCTCGTCGCGCCGACAGCCGGGTCGGCTACTTCTCCTCCGCGAGGAGCCACTACTCGTCCGATAAGGATCGGATCGAGCAGTATGAGATCATCCATCGGTGGCGGCTGGAGCCGTCCGATAGTGCCGCCTATGCGCGGGGCGAAGTGGTGGATCCGGTGGAGCCGATCACCTTCTACGTCGACTCCGCCTTCCCGCCCAAGTGGCGTCAGGCGGTCCTCGACGGTATCTGCGACTGGGAGCAGGCCTTCAGGGCGGCGGGCTTCAGTAATGCCATTCGTGCCAGGATGTATCCTACTAAGGAGGAGATGCCGGACTTCGACCCCAATGACCTGCGCTTCTCTTGTGTCAAGTATGCTACCTCCCAGGTCGCAAATGCGATGGGCCCCTCGTATGTCGACCCTCGGAGCGGGGAGATCCTCTGTGCGGATGTGATCTGGTATCATAACGTCACGTCGCTGCTCTACTACTGGCGTCTGGTGCAGACCGGCGCCGTGGATCCTCGGGTGCGGGCGGATAAGCTGCCGGACGACCTCATGAGTGAGGCCATGCGGTATGTGGCGGCGCACGAGGTGGGGCATACTCTCGGACTGGAGCACAATATGGGCGCCTCCTCGGCCTATACCGTGGAGCAGCTGAGGGATCCCGCCTTTACCCAAGCGTACGGCACCACGCCGTCGATCATGGACTATGCGCGCTTCAATTATGTTGCCCAGCCGGGTGACCCGGAGCGTGGGGTTCGGCTGGTGCCGCCCCTACTGGGTCCATACGACATCCATGCGATTGAGTGGGGGTATCGTTGCTATCCGGCTGACGGGGAGACGAGTGCCCTCAGAGCGCTTATCGAGCGCCACTCGGGCGATAGGCGATACATCTACGGGCCACAGCAGATCGTGACGGTGGATCCGACGGCCCAGACAGAGGATCTCTCCGATGATCCTGTGGCGGCAAATACCCTCGGGGTAAAGAATCTAAAGTATATCGCCGGGCACTTCGAGGCTTGGCTGGCAAAGCCCGGTGAGCCGTCCGAAGACCTGCGTGAGGTCTATGATGCGATCATCGAGCAGATGCTCCGGTACGTCCGCCATATCACACCGATCTTGGGGGGACGTGTCTATCACGACGAGCGGCAGGGAGATGGTCGGATGCCGCTGACCTACATTCCCAAGTCTCGACAGAAGGAGGCGCTGAGGTGGACCTTTGCCCAGTTGCGGGGACTGAATGAGTGGCTCTTTACCCCCTATCTGGCTCAGCGATTTGACCGATCGGATAGCTATGATCCCTACAAGGGAGAGCCCTACTTCTTCTCCCTTGTCCTCAACGACCTGACGGCGGGGTACCGACTGCAGGGAATCATCGACGGGAGCGAGGCTCCTAAGGGAGGCTCCGGCTATACGGTGGAGCAGTACCTCAGTGACTATGTGGATGAACTGTTGCGTGAGGGCGTCGGCGGAGGAGCGCTTAGTCGCTCGGAGCAGTGTCTCCAGCGGACAGGGATCGAGATGCTGATGGGGTATGCGGAGTCGTCTGTGCACTTTGGTGGGGAGCGAAGTCTCTCCGAGGCGCAAGCGTGGGCAAACTCTCTGCCCGGGGCGAGCGATCTGTGTGGCGAGGTGGCAGCAGCGCGGCTCAATATGCTTACCCCAAGCGTCAAGACTGAGGAGATAGCGCCCTACGTCCGTGTCGCTCTCAGCAAGATCCGACGCGCCTACCGCCTCCGTGCCACGCAGACGACGGACGCCGTGACTCGGGCATACTATGACGGGTGGGAGGTGGCTCTCGCCCGACTTCTGGATAAGAACTGATAGGATGAAGGAGGAAAAGGTCAAGGGGCATCTGGCGATGCTCCTGGCGACAATTGCATTTGGACTCAACGGTCCCTTCTCCAACGCACTCCTCATCGATGAAGTGCTCTCGCCTTGGCTCCATATGGCGTGTCGATTTGGGACCTCATGTGTCGTCTTCTGGCTCGCCTCGCTCGTGGTGCCTGCGGGGCGGCGTGTGGAGGCGCGGGATGCCTGGCTCCTCGTCGGGGCATCGCTCACGGGGGTGCTGGGTAATCAGGGGCTCTTTGCCTTTGCCATCTCGATGACCACACCGCTGCGGCAGTCGCTGATGACGACGATGGGACCGATCTTCACGATGTTCCTGGCGGCTATCTTCCTCAAGGAGCCCCTGACGTGGAAGAAGGTGCTCGGCGTGCTCGTCGGACTGAGCGGCGTGCTGCTCCTGATGCTCTCCAAGGGCGGAGATGCCGGGAGCGGTACTCGTGCGATCGTAGGGCAGTTGATCGCTCTGCTCGCCACCTTTAGCTACACGCTCTACCTCACGGTCTTCAAGCGGCTGATCGATAAGTACTCTCCTCTGGAACTGATGAAGTGGCTCTTCCTCATCTCCTTCTTGATCGTGCTGCCATTCAGTATCGGTCCCGCCGTGGAAATGCCGTGGCGAGAGATGGACGGCACCTTCTACTTCCGCCTCGGCTTCGTCGTCCTCGCCGCCACGGTGATGGCTTATCTGCTGGTGCCCTACGCCCAGCAGCTACTTCGTCCCACCGTCATAGCCGTCTATAACTACGGCAATCCGGTCATCGCTACGACGGCCGGATTGCTGATGGGACTGGAGACCTTTACGGTCACAAAGATGGTTGCGGTGGTGCTGGTGATCCTCGGCGTCGTCATCGTGACGCAGAGCAAGTCCCGCCGCGACCTCAAGCGAGGTCGGTAGTGTCGCTATCGCTTATTCTGCTTCATATTGGGATTGATCCTCATAACTACCTGTGGGATAGGCAGCGTAAAACGGGGATCGTCTGCCGTGATCGACTCGGTCTGACCATCGCCGGTATTGTGAGTCACGGTGACTGCTCGACTGGGGTCCTTGGCGAAGCGTCGGAGATCGATGAAGCGGAACATTCCTCGGAGCGCAAACTCCCGTCTCCGCTCCAGAAGCACCTCGTCAAGCACTTTCTCCCGATCCATACCCGCTGCAGTCATCGGCTCGTAGCCCTCGATGCGGTAGGTGCGCAGCTTATTGAGCAGCGCCATGGCGCGATCGACTGAGCCGATGCGAGCCTCACACTCAGCTGCCGTGAGGTACATCTCGGATGAAGAGATGCCGATATTCTCCCTGAAGCCGGATATGTAGATGCGTGTCGTGGGAGACTCAAAAGGCATCCCCCAATAGTTGTCTACAAAGTAGACTAAGCAGCGCTTGTCATGCTCCTCGTCGTAGATGCTGATGAGATCATCAGAGGTAAGAACGCCGCCGGAGTTACCAAAGGCATACGGAGCATTGCGGATCAGAATAGCCTCGGGGTCATTGAGAGACTCTGGCATGTCCGTTCGCCCTATAAAACCATATGGGTCAAGGACGGAGATGGTCTTAAAGTCAAGGAGTGCATCATTGGACTCCAGTGCTTCGTTGGCATAGGAGAGAGCTTTCTCGTAATCACCGATGATCAGGTAAGCCCGAGCCAGGATGCCGGCGCAGCCTCCGCGGGACATCCGGTACTTGGACGGCTTGGCAACCTCAGGCAGGTGCGGGAGGGCATCAGTGAGGTCAGTCAGGATCAGGTCATAGCACTCCTGTAGGGTGGCTCTCCTGAGGTCGCTCTGCATAATGTCAGCATGTAGCACCAGGGGGACTCCACTCTGATCTGCTGTTGCGGTCTTCGGATCATACTGTGGGGAGTAGCAATTGACAAGGCTGAGGTACTCGAGTGCGCGGCTTGCCTTTGCCTCGGCTATGACGCGAGCCCTATCCTCCTCCGTCGCTTCCGTGGCATCGGGGGCGAAGTCGATCACCGTATTGTAGTAGTCGATGTTCATATAGGTGCTGGTCCAGTAGTAGTCCTCCTCCGCGTCAGAGAAGACGTCCCCATGACTCAGCTTATAGAGGATCTGTGTGGAGTGCTCTACCATTGGCAGAGAGGGTGCGTCTCCGAGAAAGCCGGGGTCATCAAGGAGAAAAGCGTCATCCGTCATGAAGGAGGGGAAGGTAGCTCCCGTCTTCATCAGATCAGGGTTATTGAGCAGATTCTCATAGTCGGTGAGCGTCTTCGGATAGAGCGCGTCCTTGGGTCGGATGCTCAGGAAGTTGTCGCAGGAGGAGCATCCTACCGCGACAAGGAGAGCGGCGAGTAATATCTTGTATGTGACTTTCATGGCTGTAGAAAAGAAGGATTAGAAATTGATCGTCGTCCCAAGTGAGATGGTCAGGGGTGAGGGAATTCCTCGCATACCCCATCCGTAGGAGTAGAAGCCCATACTCTCAGCGTTGTAGCCGCGTCGATTGAACGAGATGGTTCCGAGGTTCTGCAGCTGCAGCACAAGGCTTGCGGTCGATAGTCCGAGCGTCTCGATCCGGTCCTTGGGGAGAGTATAGGAGAGACTGAGGTCCTGCACCTTGAGGTAATCCCCGGGGAAGGCATGCAGATCAGATGCAGACCAAGCATGGATTACAGCCGTGTCCCTCAGTGGCTTACCGGTAATGGCCGGGGTTATGGTCGGATCATTCTCGTCTCCGGGCTTCTGCCAGTAGTTCAGGTACTCCCTCGGGAGGTTGGATCCCGAGGAACCGCCATCGTATGGAGCGGTGACAGCACGCAGGACATTGCCGCCGCTGTAGTAGAGCATCAGGGAGAGGGCAAAGCCTCTCCACTCGATGCGGTTGGTAAGCGATCCGGTCCGGGTAGGCATCCTATTACCGGAGAAGACGAGGTCATCCATCGTGATCTCAGAGACCTTTGCCGTCACCTTCCTCTCCCCACTGTCCGGGTCGGTATGGTAGTAGAGCGGGGTGCCGTCCTCGGGACTCAGCCCAGCCGAGGGGTAGCTGAAGACCGACAGATAGGGGTATCCGACGGTGATAGCATTACCCTGGGTGTAGGAGAAAGTGGTGCGATTGGACTCCTCGACGTTGAGCAGCTTATTCTGATTGATACCGAGAACCAGTGTCGGCGAGTAGGATACCTCTCCGAATCGGAAGGCTCCAGAGAGTGTCAGCTCGACACCTCTATTCTCCATCGCCCCGTAATTGAGCAGCAGCTTGTCCCATCCGAGGGTCGGATCAGCCGTGCGATCCGCCATCAGGTCCGTGGTGTGGCGGTTGTAGAAGTCGAGACTTCCCCAGAGGCGGTTGCTGAGGAGACCGAAGTCGATGCCGACATTGGTCGTGGCCGTCTTCTCCCATCGGAGGTTAGGATTTGGCGGGTTATTGATCTTCGAGAATTGTCCCTTATTGGAGGGGTTGTAGATCGGCGAGGTGAGGGTGAGGAAGGGACCGGCATCCTTGGGGACATTACCACCAATACCATAGGTGAGTCGCAGGACCAGGTTGCTGAGCCAGTCAGAGGTAGACTGCATGAAGTCTTCCTTATTGACATGCCACATGCCACCCAACGACCAGAGCGGACGGTACTGATTGCGCGGGTCGGTGCCAAAGAGATTGGACTGGTCCACACGGATGCTCCCCGTCAGGTCATACTTCCCGGCATAGGAGTAGGATGCATTGCCGTAGAAGGAGACAAAGCGATCCTCCCGCTCGTAGAGATAATTGTCTCTGTGGTAGTCGTAGCTGTAGTAGTTGCTGAGGGCGTAGGTGCCGTTGATCTCGGCGAGGAGGTTGTAGTCCACCGGCATGAAGCCGAGGGTATTGGGATCATAGCCGAAGTGGCTTACCGAGGTGCTCATCTCCTTGAGAGCTCGGATCTCCGAGCCGGCCAGAGCGGTGAGATAGTGCTCCCCCTTCTCGAGGGTATAGTCCAGCTGACCGCGGAGGGTGTAGGCGCGCCCGTCACCTCTCACCTGGATCATTTTACCGCCCTTGGGGATGTTATAGACAATCTCGCCGGAGGTCGGATCCTTCGTGGCTGCGTTCACGATTTCGGACATTGCTCCGTAAGAGTTGGGGTCATGAGTCTGCTCGCTCTTGTCCTGACTGAAGTCTCCCGAGTAGCGGAGCGAGAGATTGAGTCCGGTGAGCAGGTTTACTGTCAGCCCGGCATTGATTCGGTAGTAGCTGTCGTGATTGGTAGAGAGCTCCAGCCCCTCGTTGCGTAGAGGGGAGTAGTGGAGGTCGTAGAGCCCCTCGTCGACGAGACGCTTCAGCTCGGCTTCAGAGCGCTGTCCGGGTATGTTGAGAGGAGTGCCATCTGCATCCGAGAGCATCGTGTAGGAGGACAAGGTGCGATAGTATCGGTAGAAGCTCCCGACGCCGATGTCCTGCTTGCTGTCGCTGTAGGATCCTGTCAGACCGAGGTCGATGGAGAAGCGATCCGAGAGTGTGATGTCATCGCGCATTGTGAAGCCATAGCGACGAGAGGAGGAAAACTTGTCCGTCGGATTGTTGCCCTGATAATTCGCAGTGACCATGTATCGGTTGTTTGACGAGCCTCCCGACAGTGCCAGATTATGCTGGTGCTCGACACCGGTGCGGAGGTAAAATTCTTCCAGCTGACTTCTGTTGTCCAGCTGTGCATAGCGATCCAGAGTGCCATGAAGCTCCTCCTCTGAGATTTCTCCATGTCTGTACCTGAGGATTGTGAGTCGGATAGGAGAGGTGTAGTACTTGTAGTCTGCCGGGGGGATGATCTCCAGCGGGAATTTCTGCTGCACAGCGAGGGAGTGATCAAGCATCTCTCGGGTGTCCATCAGATTGAGCGCACTCATCCGCGGCTTGGTGACGAAGCGTACCGAGCCATTGTAGGCAAAGGTGGGCTTCGACTCCTTGCTGCCCTGCTTGGTCGAGATGACGATTACGCCATTCGCCGCACGAGCGCCGTAGATGGAGGAGGCTGCGGCGTCCTTCAGCACGGTGATGTTCTTGACCGTAGAAGGATTGATTGCGGATAGATCTCCCTCGTAGGGCATCCCATTTACGACGATGAGGGGTCGGGTATTCCCTCTGAGGGTGGAGATACCGCGGAGGGTCAGTCCGTTGTCCGTACTCACCAGTCCTGCCACTTGACCATTGAGACGGTCGAGCAGGTTGACGTCCAGCTTCTCCTGCAGTGCCTTCGGCTCTATGACGGAGAAGGATCCCGTCGCGCGCTCTTTGGAGAGCGTCTGATAGCCGGTAACCACCACCTCTCCGAGTAGCTCGACGTCATCCTTGAGTCGGACCTTCACGGAAGGGTTGGAGGAAGACACAGTGACCTCCTGTGCGATCATACCGATGTAAGAGATCTGCAGAGTTAGTGCGCGTGAGTAGGGGATGTGGAGGGTAAAGGCTCCATTGACATCGCTGTAGCAGGCGATCTTGTGATCCTCCTTGGCGATGATGGTCACACCGGGGAGTGGCTGGTCGGTCTGATCTGTGACGAGACCGGTCACCTTGTATCCCTCGGCTTGCTCTCCAGCCATCTCCTCTGCGACTGCACTCGGCAGAGGCAGAGCCAGCAGTAGCAGGAGCGCAGTCAGTAACTTGCTGTGTAGGTGCTTCATAAAAGGATATCTGTGGCTTAGTGAGTGGACTGTAGGGCTGCCTCGACAGCCTCGTAGATGGCATCTCCTCTGAGATCACGGTGGAGGATCTTCCCCTCTGGATCGAGCAGCAGGATCTGGGGTATGCCGCGGATGTTATAGACTCTATTCGTGGGGCTGATCGCCTCTCTGTCGAGCAGGATCTGCGGCCAGGTGACATCGTCCTCCCGGATCGCATGGAGCCACGGCTCGCGCTCAACATCCTCTGACACCCCAAGTACGGTGAAGTGATCCCCTGCAAAGGTCTCATACACTCGTCTCAGACTGGGAGTCTCTGCGCGGCACCAGGTACAGGTGCTGCTCCAGAAGTCTACCAGGACAAACTTCCCCCTAAGGTCGCTTAGCGTGATCCTATCTCCCTCCGGCGTGGTGCCCGAGATCTCGGGAGCCTCGACGCCTACTGCACTCTGCGAGGAGTGATCCAGCATGGCGACGGCATTGCGGTACATGTCGCTCTCCTGTGTGGCTGGGTCGAAGTGTTTCAGTTCCTCACGGACCGAATTGATCTCATCGATCGTATTAAGAGAGAGACGGGGCAGACGATTGGTGTAGAAGAGGTAGAGTCCGAAGAGATCAGTCGGCAGATCGCTGCTCATAACGCTGTCGATGTAGGCCTGGCGATCCTCTTCGCTCTTGTAGAAGTACGGATCGGTCTTCTCCTTGATCTGCCGCATCGCCTCGTCATCGCCAAGACTGCGGACGCGATTAAATTCGTTCTCCAGCGAGTCCAGCAGCTGTCTGTTGGCTGCTCTACTCATACCGTCGGCGTAGGCCTGGTAGCGGTCGGCAAGGCCCGTCCCCTCAGCGTGGATGGTGAGGAAGCGAGAGGGGTTGGCCCCCAAGGTGATCTTATTGACTCCGGGCTCCAGGAAGGCGTAGAGAATAGAGTTATTATAGCTCTCGTCTGTCATCGGCACCAGGGCGTAGAGAGCCGGCGGGAGCGTGTCGGATCGCATCTCGAAGTCTCCGTCCGTAGTGACAGACAGGGTATCTATCGGCTCGATGTAGTCGTACTGCTGGTCGAGGACCCGGCCCAGGATGATCGACGATGCAGGCAGGTTGTCCTCTACACTTCCACGGAGGACCAGGCCGGTCTCCGTCCGGGGAGCACATCCCGCAAGGAGTAGAAGTGTTGCCGTCAGGAGTAATCTCTTATTTGCTGTCATAGGAGTAGTGTGTTAGGAGGTGAGTTTTCTTTGATTAATGAATAACCAAAACTACGAAAAAAGATTAATTAAATAGGCGTATGCGGAAGCTGTTTTTATTTGAACTTCGCCGCATAAATTAATACCGTTAATAGAGATGCCCGATGAGCGGGGGAAATATTGTGCTGATCCTCAGAATGTTTCCATAGGTTGATTTCCTGGTCTGCTGTTGTGAGGAAAAGGGGTACATTTGGGGAAGAAACCAGAGTGAAATGATATGACTAAGACTGAGGAACTGGTGGCAAAGCAGAGGGAGTACTTCCGGTCGGGAGTGACTCTGTCCTGCCGCTTTCGCTGTGAGATGCTGGACCGCCTTTATCATGCGATCCGAATGAGTGAGACCGATATAGAGGCTGCGCTGCAGGAGGACCTGGGGAAGAACCGCTTCGAGGCTTATACCACGGAGGTTGGTTTCGCCCTGAGCGAGATCAGCTACCTGCGACGCCACCTCCCTCGGATGATGCGGCCGCGGAGGGTCTGCACCGATCTATCCAATCTCCCCGGACGGAGCCGGATCGTCCCGGAGCCGTATGGTAACGTGCTGGTGATGAGCCCGTGGAATTACCCCCTCCAGCTAAGTATCTCGCCCCTCGCCGGTGCTATCGCAGCAGGGAATACGGTGGTACTTAAGCCCTCCAATTACTCTATAAATACCTCTAGGCTGCTGAGCCGGCTCATCCGAGAGACCTTCCCTCCCGAGTACATCACTGTGGTGGAGGGCGATCGGTATGTCAATCAAGACCTCCTGGATGCCCACTTTGACTACATCTTCTTCACCGGTTCGACTCGTGTCGGGCGGGTGGTGATGGAGAAGGCGGCGGCTCATCTGACTCCCGTCTCGCTCGAGCTGGGCGGGAAGAGTCCCTGTATCATCGACCCGACGGCTAAGCTGGACCTTGCGGCTCGGCGCATTGCCTGGGGGAAGTGCCTCAATAGCGGTCAGACCTGTGTCGCTCCGGACTATGCACTGGTCCATCGCTCTGTCGCAGAGCCCTTCGTCAGCGCCCTGAAGCGCGCCTTTGTCATGCAGGTGGGCGAGCATGCGGAGCTTAGTCCGGACTATCCACGGATCATCAACCGGAAGAAATTTGACCGACTCCGCGACATGATAGCTGCCTCTGATGTCCTCTGGGGCGGGGCAGTGTCGGAGGAGACGCTCCGATCTTCCCCATACTGATCTACGACAGTCTCGATGAGGTGATCCGTGAGGTGACCGACCGCCCCCGTCCCCTGGCACTCTACCTCTTTACCGAGGATCGGAGGGTGGAGCGGAAGGTGATCTCGCACATCCCCTTCGGGGGCGGCTGCGTCAATGATACGATTATGCACCTCGCCTCGTCTCAGATGCCCTTCGGGGGAGTGGGGGAGAGCGGCATGGGCGGCTACCATGGGCGTTTCTCTTTCGAGACCTTCTCTCATCGGAAGAGCATTCTCCACAAGGCTACCTGGCTGGATCTGCCGGTCCGTTATGGGCGAAATATCGAGCGGGATCTGCGGCTGGTACGGCTGATGTTGCGGTAGTCTGACTTTTTGTCAGACCACTATTTTGGGTACCTTTGGACTTGACAAAGAGTGACCCTATATGAATAATAGTATACCCAAGGAGGAGATCCGTCGCGCCAAGCAGCGGCAGCAGATCGTCGGCGACTGCCCGGCGCTCAATCGCGCTGTCGAGGTGGCTCTCCTCATCGCTCCGACAGATGTCAGCGTCCTCGTGGGTGGGGAGAGTGGTGTCGGGAAGGAGGCGTTCCCCAAGATCATCCACCAGAATAGCCTCCGCAAGCATGGTTCCTATGTGGCGGTCAATTGTGGAGCGATCCCGGAGGGGACGATCGACTCGGAGCTCTTTGGGCATAAGAAAGGCTCCTTTACCGACGCTGTGACGGAGCGTCAGGGTTACTTCGAGGTGGCGGATGGAGGGACCATTTTCCTCGATGAGGTGGGCGAGCTGCCTATGGCGACTCAGGCGCGACTCTTACGGGTGCTGGAGAGCGGCGAGTTCATGAAAGTAGGCTCGTCCGACGTCCAGCGCACCGATATCCGCGTCGTGGCGGCAACGAACGTCAATCTACAGGAGGCGGTCAAGCGGGGCGAGTTCCGTCAGGATCTGCTCTATCGACTCAATACGGTCACGATCGACCTGCCGCCCCTACGGGATAGGGGTCGCGATGTGATCCTGCTCTTTAAGAAATTTGCCGCCGACTTTGCCGACAAGTACCATATGCCGCCGATCCGTCTCGACGAGGAGGCGGAGCAACTCCTGCAGAGCTACGACTGGCCGGGGAACATCCGCCAGCTGCGTAACGTGGTGGAGCGTCTCAGTGTGATTGCCCCGGATCGCATGATCAGCCGTGAGGTGCTGCAGGATAATCTCCCCCGCAATGCCGAGGTGCGCCATCCCGCGCTGGTCTCTCCCACGATCGGCTATGAGTCGATGATGGATGAGCCGGTCGGGAGCAGCGCCGGGATGGGGGCCATTATGTCGATGCTTCGGGATGTGAAGGGGAGTGTCGGAGAGCTGACCCAGCTCTTCTACCGCTTCCTCCAGACGCAGGTTCGTCGCGAGCCGGCCGGCAGCCTGATGATGCCGGATCGGTCGTCGGAGGTACCGGTGCAGGATCTGATGCACTCCTCTCCGGCAGAGGAGGTGCGCGGCGGTGACCTGCAGGCAGACTTCGAGGAGCTGACCAGCACGGAGGGCAAGATGCTCACACTCGAGGAGATGAGCCAGAGGTACATCGACTTCGTCCTCGAGAAGAATAAAGGCTCCCGCAAGCAGACGGCAGAGGATCTGGACATCTCAGAGCGCACGCTCTACCGAAAGCTCAATAAGCAGTGATGAAAAAGTCTATCCTTATATCACTTCTTCTCACGCTCCTCCTCGCGGGCTGCTCCATTAAGTACTCGCTCAATGGAGCCAGTATCGACTACACGAAGATCAAGACGGTCTCCATCGCAGACTTCCAGAACCTCGCCCCTACCGTCTACCCGCCCCTGGCACAGCGCTTCACGGAGGATCTCAAAGATCGCTTCCAGCGGCAGACGCGCCTCCGTGACATCCCGACGAACGGCGACCTGAGCATCGAGGGAGAGATCGTCGGCTACGACCTCTCGGCGGAGGCGGTCCAGGAGAATGCCTTCGCCGCCAAGACTCGGCTCACCCTTCGGATCAATGTCCGCTTTACCAATAAGGTGAATGAGGAGGAGAGCTTTGAGCGGGAGTTTACCTCCTTTGGCACCTTCGACAGCTCGCAGATGTTTGTCGACGTGCAGGATCAGCTCTGTCAGGAGCTGACCAAGGATATCATCAATCAGATCTTCAATGCTACCGTCGAGAACTGGTAGCCCTATGGAAAAAGCCCGACTATGACCTACGATGACCTCTCCCGTGCCCTTGCCGACCCGATGACGCTGACGGCGTACCATCTCGAGGATCTCCTCGAGCTGAGCCGCCAGTACCCCTACTGCGAGGCGCTCCATCGGCTGCTCCTCATCGACCTCTATCGTAGTGAGGATGTGCGCTTCCCCGCTGAGCTGAAGCGTCGGCTGATGTACCTGCACGACCCCTTCTCCCTCCTGCTGACGCTGGATGCTACCTCCGAAGGTCCGCAGTCCCACTCCTACGACCTGATCGACCGCTATGTCCGGAGCTACCGCCCGGAGGAGTCCGCTGTACCTGATGAGTCGCCGACTGTGACGGTCTCCACTAAGTCCCCGGCCAAGTCGGCACGGACGAAGCGGGAGTCTGAGGCTAGTGGTTACTTTGCCGAGCGAATTGGTCAGCTCGAGCAACGTCGCAAGGGGCTCGTGGCGGACTGATCTATTTTGGATATAATGAGATCTGGGGTGTGAACCCCTATGTACTAGTAAGTTAAAGAGGAAAATGTTTACGTTCCTTAATATTCTGGGCGTTTTTGCAGCTATCTTGCTGATCTTCGTGGTTACCATCCAGGACAGCAAGGGAGGCGGTTTGGCCAGTGGCTTCTCCAGCGCCAATAACGTGATGGGCGTCCGTCGCTCCACCGATATGATCGAGAAGGTCACCTGGTGGCTCGCCGGCATTGTGTGCCTGCTCTGTGTCGTGGTCGCCAAGTGGACCCCCACCGTACAGCACGCCATCAATAAGCAGGAGAGCGTCATCAACGACTACGTCGACCAGGCTACTATTCCCGCACCTGCTGATGCCCAGCCCTTCGGTGGCAACGCCATTACTCCCGCAGAGACCCCCGCAGAGCCCGCTACTCCGGCTGAGTAAGAGCCTCCGGACACCGCTCGTGAGAGCGGCTGTAGGGTGTGATATAGCAGTTTATCTGGCTAAAGGATTGCTAATCTGCCCGAAGTGTGGTACCTTTGCACCCTGAAACTTAAGTACACGAATACAATAATATAGAGACAAGATATTATGTCACGAGTATGTCAACTGACCGGCAAAAAGGCGAT
>QWCK01002381.1_pt1 | contig 27121 bp, 24 predicted proteins | sample 1972571 | NCBI WGS metagenome assembly QWCK01 (sample SAMN09866710, study PRJNA288562) | Human gut metagenome isolate term2_stool, whole genome shotgun sequencing... | isolation source: gut | host: Homo sapiens | place: USA: California | reverse complement strand
CTTTATCTTACGACCGTCGTTAAATCTCAAAACGTCGCCGTTTTATTTCAAAATGCCGTTAACTCTTCTCAAAGTTAAAAGTTTGAGAATGGCTCCGCCGCCTGGTCCGTTTCTAAGACTTCCGTTGTTTCTTCTTAAAGTTCCGTGGGCGAACTATCCTTTATTTGCTGTCAACTGACAGTTTTTAAAGGAAATTTTATGAAATACAAAACTGAAACAGTCATTGAGGCAATACGCCTCAAGGAGGCAGGAGTTACGACTTCTGCCATCTCGAAGAAGCTTCTTGCACCCACGTCCACGATCAATGAGTGGCTCAAGAAAGCCAAGCAAAACAATCTCACTGCAGAAAATTTACGGACATTATCCGAGCAAGACATCGAAGAAATACTCCGGCCGCGCAGCTGGTTTCGTCAAAACGTCTTCTTGCCCGATTACGAGGATCTTCTTGTAAAGGCCTCGGCTCCGAAAATGACGGTCCAGAACGTCTACTCGCAATATCTGGCCTCTGTTCCGGAAGGTTGCGAGCCTATTAGCAAAGCGACTTTCTACCGAGAGTTAAAACGAACTAAACAGCTAGCCTCCAAGGAACTTCAAGATGTCTGTTTACTGAACAGTTTTACTCCGGGCCACATGTGCATGATCGATTACAGCGGGGATGGAGTGTGCTGGAAAAACAAGAACGACGGATCGGTACAAACAGCACAGATCTTCGTCGGAGTACTTTGCTACAGCGGATTGATCTTCTGCACTGCCACAAACGGTCAAACCAGAGAAGATTGGTTGGCAGGAATTACGAAGATGTTCCATTACTTTGATGGAGTAACGGATGAAACCTGGCTTGATAACTCTACTCCTCTGGTAAAAAACGCAGATAAGTATGATCCCGACCTTGCGACGGAATTTAGTAACTTCTGCGATTACTACAACACCCTCGGATACGCAGTTGAAGCAGGTAAAAGCCGGCATAAAGCCCTGGTCGAAAACGCTGTTAAGCAATTCCAAGACAGAATTCTGAATCATCTTAACAAGCGGAGCTTCTTCAGCATTGAAGAAATAAACAGCGCGATCGAGCCATTGCTCGCCCAGCTTAATAACGCAGAGCTGACTGAGCGGCCTGGAAGCAGTCGGTTCAGTCGATACAAGGCAGAAGAAAGAAACCTGCTTCGACCGCTTCCGCTGATTGAGTACTCAGCGCACAGTAAGGTAATGAGCAGAAAGGTACGCCCCAACAACCAGATTCGATTAGGGAACGTTCGATACAACGTTCCGTGGGGATATGTTGGAAAAGAGCTGCTGGTAAAGGTAGACACCCATACAAAAGAGATCTCCTTCATTGATCCTTCCGACGGAGAAATCCTTACTACGACAAAGATCCGAAATCCAAGCGAGGGGCCGGAGCCGCAAAGGAAGGATTTAATACCCCAAGACTTAAAGTACCTCGTTGAAAACAAAGAGGAGCTGCTGGATCGAATTAGAGTTCAGTTAGGAGATAAGGCATGGGAAGTTGCAAAACGGCTCGCTAAACCAAACAACAGCATGGCTGTTAGACACCTAAAAGGGTTCTTATCGATGAGCAAAAAATACGAGAAAGACTTCATGGATAAGGTTTACGGGGAACTCTTAAAGAAAGCAATAATCAGCTTCAGAGGTTACCGCGACGCGCTGCAGAAAGTAGAACAAACCGAAGGGGTTAGATATAAAAAGAAACGCCTCAAACATGGGACAACTTTAGATGTTATCGATTGCCGTTCAGTTCGAGGAGCTGAGTATTACAAGGACCGCTTCAATCACTGATGAAAAATTAGGAGTAGTGATGACAATGAAAATTGATGCGGCAGAGGTCGCAAAAGTATTTAGTGATTTGAAACTCCCGGCAGCATTTAAGGCATACGAACAGCAGCTTGGAGATCCCGGTGCAATGAAATTGGACTTCGGAGATCGTGTTGCCTTGATACTTAGAGCAGAACTGGCCAGCAGAACGCAAAAAAGAATCCAGCGGCGCATTAAAGAAAGTGGAATCTGCGACAGCATGGTTGGTCTCGACAACACTATCTTTACTCCGGACAGAGGTATGGACGAAACCTACGTGCGGGAGCTGGCCAGATGCGAATGGCTCGCTGCAGAGGAACCTTCATGGATATTAATCACAGGCAAGTCGGGAACCGGCAAAACTTGGATTATGAAAAGTCTTATTAAGGCCGCAGCGGAACGTCAATACAGGTGCCGTTATGTAAAAACTCGGGATTTAATGGAGGACATAGCAATTGCCGTCGACGAGAAGCGGTTCAGCCGATTAGCAGATCAGCTGGCCCGCTGTGACCTTATCGGGCTTGACGACTTCAATCTTTTAAAGGCGAAAGATGAGGTAAGAGAGGCAATGTTAGAGCTGTTTGACCGACGCTGGAATAAACGAGGTCTAATCATCTCCAGTCAGTACCCGTTTGATCAATGGTACGAGTATATCGGAGGAAGAGGAGATCAGAGGGATGCCATGATGGATCGCATTGCAAACGGCAGTCATCGATTAGAACTTAAAGGGCCTTCAATGCGTGAAAAACGTGAAAAGGTTATGAAGTAAAAAAAATGTCTCCCCGGCCTAAATCACCCTCGGCCTCCGGCCTCGGTTGATTTAGGCCGGGGAGACAAAGTCAAAAAGAAAGCAACCTGAAGCCAAAATCTAAGAACTTAAGAAACGTTCACGGAAATTTGCGAAAAGCCAGCGGAAATAGTGAGAAAAATCCAATGAAGCGTTCGATCCGGAAGAAGCACATAGGTTACGCGAAAGGCTGGAACTGCATCACACACAAAATCACGGTTCCTGGCTGAACATAGCAGAGATAGGTTTTAGCATATTGAAGCGCCAATGCATCCTGTTTAGAGTCGACGAGATAAGTGTTCTCAGGAAGGCTGTTAAAAGTTTTATTGCGCAAAGAAATGCCGAAAAAAGAGTTGTTAATTGGCAATTTACTGCTAGCGACGCTCGCATAAGGCTCCGTCATTTGTATCCGGAGCTAAAGGCGAAAATATTGTTGTTGCAAGGTACTGAGGGCGTAGAACTGAAAGAACTTTGTGAGTCGGAAGCACAAGCCTGGATAATTTTACCCAAACCTGCGGATTCTTTGTACTTGGTCCCGGCTACGCGAAATCCGTCTCTGGAGCACTCGATATTTACCGACATAAAGATACGGTTTGTTAAGCAAACGCGACTTTGAGAGCATTTTCCAACACGACTTTGAGAGCAGTTAGCTACTCAACAGTGAGATCTCTTTCCAACGCGATTTTGATAGTCCATACCAACGCAAATTTGAGATCGATCGCCAACTTAAGGGCAGCGGAGACGATCTTTAACAACTGATTAGCCGCCAAACGTAGAAGTGAGGGGCTCCAAAGCGATTCTTTCGAATCTCAACGGCATCTTAAGTGCCACAATAAAGTTTTTCCACAACTTAAAAAGGAGCCCCTCATGACCAATAATATTCAATTTTCGTCTGTTTGTGGTATCGACATTGCAAAGTCTGTAATGCAAGTCTACAAAGTCACCTCCGACGGCGTTGTTTCTAATAAAGCTGTTAAACGAGCTGATTTTCTAAATGAATTTAGAAACATTCCTGCTTCTCTGATCGGAATGGAAGCTTGCGGAGGCTCACAACATTGGGCGCGTGAGCTGCAAAGTCTTGGCCACACGGTTCGTCTTATGCCGCCAAAGTTGGTAAAGCCATACGTAACGGGGTTAAAGAATGACAAAAACGATGCACGCGGTATCTATACAGCGCTTGTGATGGGCGTGCGTGAGGTGCCGGTTAAATCCGCAGCGATCCGTGACCTGGCGCTCCTGCAAACGATGAGAACGAAGCGCCAAAGAGAAAAAGTCGCAAAAATTAACCATATCCGAGGTATCTTGACTGAGTACGGATTGGTTATGGGGAAAAGCGTAAATGCATTCCTAGCAAAGGCCGCGTCTTTAATTGTCGAGCTAAAGGAACGAGTTGACGTAAGCCCAGTTATAGTTTCTGAACTGATTGCCCTTTTCCAAGAAGTTAAAGAGGCGATAGCGAAAATCAAAGAATTGGAAACGAATATCGAGTCCATCGCAAAAACTCTCAAACAGTATGAATTATTCCAGTCCGCGCCGGGAGTTGGATCGATAACGGCAGCGACGATGTTGGTTTTGCTCTGTAATCCAGCAGTTTTTAAGAACGGAAGAGAATTTGCTGCGTATATTGGATTGGCACCGCAGAGTACCGGAAGCGGAGGTAAAAACATTGTTACTCATATTCCCAAGAAATATGAATGTAACAATGAGGTCAGGGCTCTTCTAGTTCAGTGTGCTCATTCCATCTGCAGGTGTAGGCACAAATCCGACTGGGTTTCTTCAATCTTAGCAAGGAAACCAAAAAAGGTCGCCGTTATTGCTATTGCAAATAAGCTTGCCAGACAATTATGGATTATGGCTAAGAAAGGAGAGAAGTTTGAAAAACGCTTCATCTTGGCCGCCGTATAGAGAAATCAATGAATAACACCGCTGAAATTTTTTGATGTCAAACCGGTTACGCCGGCCCCTGAATGACCTGATCGGGCTTGTTGTCTTAAGAGACAGGAACAAAAAATAGGACCAGGGGTTGGTACTTCATCATGGCGGCCGCCCAATGAACTATGGTGCGGGAAATTGGCGCCGAATAAGAAAGCAGCAGCTATCTGCATTATCGATAACCGAAAGTAAGAAATACAAGCGGAGGAAAAGCACAGGTTAAATAGCAGAACCCCTCTTAGCTATCCAGGCTAAAGAGGCTGGGAGAAGATTTGTCTGGAAAAAGTTGGCGCACATGTGTTATTACTGTTGTCCAGAAAGGTTCGGAAAGACCTGATAATGTTTGTAAATCAACTGGCTAACTCCGGTATGAATTGCCCTAAAAGGATCCGAAATCGAACTCTTCGGTTGGCAAAAATGTGCCGAATAAGAATATGGAAGCAGCCATTAGCACTGATCAAAAACTTTCACTTGACAAGCCTGGGACATAAGAAAGCCGATGTGCTCAGGCAATATGAATTTCGCCTAATTACTCAAGTCGCGGCCTGCCAGATTCTCGGAGTTTCCCCTGCTACATTTTTCAGGTACCTTAAAAAGCTGGGCGAAGGCGGTGTTGAAGCCTTAAAGCACGGTAATACCGGAAAGAGGCCTCACAATCGTATGGAAGAATCTCGGAGATCACGAATCGTAGATCTTATTTCCACGAAGTATTGTGATTTCCAACCCGCTTTAATTTGCAAATATCTGCTTCGTGATGAAGGAATCGATGTTTCTGAGGAATTCATCAGGCGCATCGTTAAAGCCCAAGACCCGGTCACGAGGAATGTACTTCTTGAGGAAGCACATCCCCTCAGACGCCGCAGGAACTGCTTTGGCGAGCTGATTCAAATCGATGGAAGTCCTCACCATTGGTTTGGCAATATGAAAGAAGCTTGCTGTTTACTGGCCTTTATTGACGATGCAAGCGGCAAAATCACAGCTGCCGGATTTTTCCCGACTGAAACTGCGGCAGGATATCTCAGGTTAATCAAGGAACATGTGCTTCGCTACGGCATTCCGCTCGCCTTCTACAGCGATAGACACAGCATCTTCGCGTCTGTAAATGCTGAAGACAACGAAGGAGACGGAACCCAATTTCAAAGGGTTTGCGGCCTCTTAGGAATTGAATCCATTCTCGCTCTGACACCTCAGGCAAAAGGTCGTGTGGAGCGTTTAAATCAGACTCTTCAAGGAAGATGGCCAAAAGAATTCAAGCTAAGAGGCGTGGGAGATATTACAACGGCCAACAATCATATTGAAGAATTTATCAATGAATTTAACGAGGAGTTTGCTGTTGAACCGCTTAACAAGGAAGACGCCCACGTACCTCTTCCGAAAGGGATTGGTCCAGAGGACATCAGGAGGATCTGCAGTCCTTGGGAGACTAGGATTTTATCTAAGGAACTTCTGCACAAAAGGTGGGTGATGCGCTATAATTAGCATACTACCGAAAGTTGTGATTATGAAGATTAAAGCTCCCTCATTTGCTGATTTATTCGCAGAGACCTCCCCGCAGCTGGGCGGTGCCAGAAGAACTAAGTTTCTTGAGACTCTGGACCGTATCATTCCTTGGCAGGATTTGAAAGCGTTGATCGGACCTTACTACAGTGAAGGTAAACGCGGTGCTCAGCCTTATCCTCTGGAACTCATGATCCGCATTCATTTTCTTCAACTGGTCTATAACCTGTCGGATCCAATGTGTGAAGAGACACTTCACGACTCTTTCGCATGTCGCCGCTTTGTCGGTCTGACGATGGATTCAAAATGTCCGGACGAGACTACGATCCTGCGTTTCCGTCATCTCCTTGAGAAAAACGGTCTGGATAAACAGGTCTTTAACTTGTTCAAGAAGCAGCTGACTAACAGAGGCCTGCTCTTCAGCAAGGGCACGATTGTTGACGGCTCTTTTATTGAAGCGCCGAGTTCGACGAAAAACGCCGACAAAAAGCGCGATCCTGAAATGCATTCGGCGAAGAAAGGCAGCAATTGGCACTTCGGAATGAAGATGCACATTGGCGTGGACAAAGCCACAGGAGTCATCCACACGGTGATAACAACTCCGGCTAATGTTCACGATGTGACAAAGGTTGACGAATTACGTCGCCCCGATGACTGGGAAGTAATCGGTGATTCCGGATATCTCGGTATGGAAAAGCGCGATAGTGCAGATCCTGAACGAGTAACTTATACGGCCGCGAAACGTTACAGCCAGAGAAAGAAGCTATCGGCAGAGAGAATTGCCGACGAAAAGCTGCTGAGTTCGATTAGATGCAAGGTCGAACACGCCTTTCATCGAATTAAGGTTCAGTTCGGATATAAGAAAGTCAGATACAGAGGGCTGGACAAAAATACGGCGCGCTTAACAATGCTGGCCTCGATTGCCAACATGTTCATCGGAAATTGCTTCGAAAATCGAACCAAGGTTAGCTTCGCCTAGGATAATTGTATCTATGAGGGAGGAAACTGATTGATTAGGCTCTGATCAATTCCTCCCCGATGGAAAATTCCCGTCAGATTCTTCGAAAATAAAGCCTCCGAAGGGCGATTGGGAAAAATTACGTATTTTGCAGAGCTTCCCTAAGCAACTAACGTGTTCATACAAAAATTTAATACTCCAGATACAAGCGGGTTCAAAGCAGACCCTACGAGGAAAAGAAGTCAAGATTGTGGAGTATGACTCCGGGGAGCTTGAAGTAATTTACGGTGAGAAACTTCTCCCTTTTAAAGCGACGACCCGAGACCAGCTTAAAACATACGAACCGTATAAAGAGACCTCAAAAACTATTGACTATCGATTAGACGAAATAGGACGAAGGGAACTTGATCGACGGGCTGTGTGGATCGCTAAGCGCTTGGCGAAGGCTAAGAAGGCTTTAGAACTTAAGGAAGAAATACTGCAGGCGGCTGAAGAAGTAAGCAAAGAAACCTAGTACTTTCAATTTTTGTTGGGAGGGGGTATGCCGCTTCGCTCCGCTCTGCGGCATACCCCCTCCCAACAAAAGATTCAACAGATTTGCTGCAAAAAACAAAAGAATTTTGCTTCTATTTTTTTTTGATTTTCTTACTCTCAAAGTCGCAATGTTTTACAACTCTCAAAATCGTGTTTGCTTAGCAGACATAAAGATACGGTTGATAAAGCTTTTAATAACTGCAAAGATAAATGCTGAGGACGAAGCATGCAATCTCGAGGAAAACTTTTAATTAATTACTTGTTGCTGTGCCTGAGGCTCGTTTTTGAAAGAAGGGCTGGAAAAAGTCGGCAATGAACCACTAAATACTTCGAGAGTTCTGGAAAGACTCAATAGCCTCGTAGGCGATTAGCCTAAGCCCAATTGGCAACGGATACCGCGTTTGCTTATGAGCGATTAGAAACAAAAATTCCCGCTCCGAGGTTGTTAAGCTAGAAGCGGGAATTTAGGAGTTAGAGTTCTTATTTATTCGCTGACCTTTGAAAATAGCAAGGAGTTAGGATTAACGGAGTTATTTTTCTCTTCAGCGTACTTGTTTCTTAATGCCACAGTTATATCCCAAGTTTTAATACAAAGCAAAGAGAATAATAAGCCGGACAGTAAAAAACCTATCTTGAATATTATTGAACAATTGCCTGGGGTTACTTCGATGCCACAAAGCCTCATGATCCAGCTAAACAAGAAGATCCCAAGAGGGTGCAGAGCCATAATATGAAAGCTTTTTGCACCAAGATAGTCAGTAATGCGAGCTAGTAATTCAAACCGAGCGATTATGATAGAAACTGCGAAAATGAAGGCGATGCCGCAAAAACTGACAAATATTGATCGTGTTTTGTAAAAATTATCGAAACTCATAGTTCGAACATCAGCTATTGGCAAGCCATTCCAGTATCTTATTTTCCAATATATTGCAATACAACCTAATACAAAAACAATCAACCTGAGATTGCCATACAAAAGGGATTGTTTATAACTTGAAAGTACAAAACCAAAGGAAATGAAGACAAAAGCGTATATGGCTCTACCAAGACAACCGATAAAGATATTTTGATCTAAGGAAGGGCCGTTAATTGAAGAGAAATACACCCCCACAAGCATAAAGACCAAAAAGCACGAAAAAGCCTTGTTCTCTAACTTTGGTTCTATTAAATACCTTAAAACCAACCAAAGCAACATTCCCATCCAAAGAGCGGAAACAAACCAAAGAGTTATTGCAAAATATTGCTGGGGTTGATAAAAAAGAGGGTTAATTATTAATTGTTCGGGTGTAAGGAAGTGCCAGAAGGAATGCTGTGGTATACCACTTTTTGGTAATAACGGAGCGAGATAGGAAAGAATTCCGAAAAAAATTAGGTATTTAAGAGTTGGAAGTAATAAAGTTAATGTTTTTTTCTCTACCCCCCCAAGAATGAATACTTTACTAGGCTAGGCGCAAAAAAACCACTTATCAAGAAGAATAGTGGCATGTCTACACCAGTGAGAAAAGCTAACCCGCTGTGCAAACAAACCACGAGAAATATTCCCACTCCTTTGGCTATATCGGTAATCTTATCTCTATTCCTTTGTTTGGACATATTTGAAAAATCCAGATATTTAATAAAAAATTAAAACAGCCTAGTTTATATAAACTGTTTGTTTAATCAACAGGGGCTTCCCCTTTATTTTTATCCCGTTAAAACGGGATATATTAAGGGTAGTTAAGGAGCAACGTTCTTAATGCCGAGAGAGTACAAGACAGTTAGGGAAAATTCAGTAAAATCACCTCAATCCAAATATGATTTACCCTTGGACTTTGGCTTCAACATTTACAGTTAATTCAGGTCTCAGAAAGTTAAAAGTCATAAACAAGCCACTGCTAATCAAATAAAGAAAGCTGTGCAAGCTTCGGGGGCTTCTCCCACTCTTTGATATCAGGCTGATTAAGCCTGTGGAGTAGGCATTTACAGGTCATGAGGTTTAGTTTGAAGTATCTAGCCAGCCTGCAATAAGTCCATTTATGAGTTGACCGCCGCCGCATCAGCTCTAACAACAAGATCGCTATGACAGCTGTCCAAATCTGCGTCATAACGGCATTTTCGGTTGTTCCGACAAAGGTCTTGATAACAAGATTTTGTTTGATCCGCTTAAAGAAAAGCTCTATCTGCCACCTCTCCTTATATAGACAGCCACTTCTGTGGCGCTTAATTCCTGGCTATTGGTAAGAAATTCAAACCAACGATTTATTTCTTTGTCAAACCATTGAACGACTCTGAAGTTAGTCTCAGAGCAATGCAGTTTGGCTATAGCGCCCGTAAATTTCATCTCGTAAAGGCACCAGCAGCCATCAGGGTCGGCCTTGATAAGTTTTTGACGCAACGGCGTATGCTGCGCATGGTCTTTTAAACAAGTAACAAACACTACTCCCTTGTCCGTTAATCTTTTTCGTTATTGTCCCGATCCATAACGACAATAGAGCAGGGAGGGATGTTCTCTAATATTCCTTTGGCTCCTTTGATATCAGTGGTCTTTACCGTCGTTACCACGATGACTTCCTGCGATGACGTATCGTTGATCTGAAGCGTATGAAGTTTTATTCCGCCTTTGCGCCTGCGGTGTTGAGCCCATTCAAACAGACGAGGGCATAAGCTTATTGTTGCGGAATCTGAGCTGAAGACCGTTTGGTGAATTTGTTTCCGAGGCGCCCTTATATCTCGTGTCTGAATTTCTCAAAGAGAACTTAATAAAAGTCCCATAAAGCTTATAGGGCCGCTTACTGTTGGCGTAACTCAGGGTAGAGCGAAATACCGCGGTCGCACCTATGTGACTGAGTTTCTCAAGACTTGAATAAAGACCGTCGGAAATTTCTCGCAATGAGTCTGCTTCTGTTAGTTGACAAAAGAGCATGGCAATAAATTGACTCCACGTCGTAAGGCCCTTTGCTCCTTTTTCGGATGAGTACTTGTTGACCTAGTTTTCAACTCCATTTTTCCGCCCATAAGCTGGACAAGTTGAACAAACATAGATATCGTTGATCTCTGCATGCTGGCGTTCCGTTAGTTTATTACGTAAAAATCAACGTTATCGGATCGCCAGCATGTTTGCATAGGGGAGGGGGCTATGTCAATCGTTCAAATTTATTTTGGACAGTAGTGCTATGATTCACAAAAAGAAGAGCAAATGAGTCAACAAAAGTTTAGTAGGTTTTTACAAAAGTCCTAAGTTAAAATTCCCGTCGACTTTGTCAGATAACAAAGATATTTGTTATTTAGTTTAAATTTATTTAAATTGCAAGCTCTACTAGTATACTTCTTAAGGTTTTAAATTTTCCCTGTTTTGGATTATGAAAATTCTGTTGACTGGCGCATCTGGGTATCTGGGAAAGCAAGTAATTAAATATTACTTATCCCGGCAAGAAGAGGACATTAAACTTTTCGCAGTTGGTAATGCCGAAAAGTTAGAATGGAGTGGTATACCCGTCATGGACATAGACCTTTTCGACGAAGGTGCCTCTCAGAGAATTTTTAATCAGTTTGGAAGGATAGATACTTTAATTCATCTTGCCTGGAGAGATGGATTCAAACTGAATTCAATGAATCATATTAACAATTTTCCGTTACACGTAAATTTTATTTCATCGCTTTATAAACTTGGGGTAAAAAATATTAATGTAATGGGCTCTATGCATGAACTTGGACGATTTGAGGGGCTGGCTCTTTCGAGTTCCCCTTGTTTACCCACAACGCTGTATGGAATCTCTAAGACCGCTCTTCTCGAGGTTCTACTTAAAACAAATCTCTATGAAGATGCATCAATTAAATGGCTAAGAGGTTTTTATTTTATTGGAGAAAATTCAGAAGGAAATTCTGTCTTTTCTAAATTATATAGAGCGGCAACAAGAGGTGATAAAATCTTTAACTTAACGTCTGGGAAAAACAAATTTGATTTTTTAGACGTGCGAGAAGCCGCGCGCCAAATATTTTTAGCGTCTATCCAAAATGAAGTTACAGGTGTCATAAATATTTGTTCTGGTATGCCCATAACTTTGCGAGAAAAAATAGAAAGTTTTACAAAGGATCAAGAATTGGAAGTAGAACTAGTTTGGAATTCTTTTCCAGAGAGACCTGATGAGTCATCTATTATTTATGGCGATAAAACCGAAATTGATAAGATTTTGAGTCGAGTAAAAGGTGGTTTAAAGTAAGGTGAATTGATGTTATATAATGCGTTAATTACAGGAGCTAATGGCTTAATTGGAAGAGAATTTTCGAGCTTTGTAGACACTAAATCGAGTTTCCTTACCACCCATAAAAATTTTGATATTTTGGACTATCAACAAATGAAGAAATTTGTTGAAGGAAAAAAAATCAGAACAATTATTAATTGCGCGGCCTCTAGGGATGCTGAGGCTTTGGAAGATAACTATGACGACGCCTTTAACATAGGAGTTGTAGGGCCGCAAAACCTGGCGAGATTAGCTAATGAGTTAAATGCTCGGTTAGTCCATATTTCTACAGACTATGTTTTTGACGGCAAATCCTCTATCCCTTATACGGAATCAGATTATTGCGCACCACTTAATACTTATGGAAAAACTAAAAGGTTGGGAGAAATAAAGATTCAAAAAATTTGCAATTCATACCTGATATTGAGAACTTCATGGGTTTTTGGCCAAATTGGTAGAGATTTTCCATCTACAATTGCTCGGCTATCTCAAACAAGAAAAGAAATAAACGTTATTTATGATCAAGTAGGTTCTCCAACATATTCAAAAGATTTTGCTTTTTATGCAACGGAACTATTAAGTAAAATTCAGGACGGAGAAAACGGAATTTTTCATATTTCAAACTCAGGTTCTTGTTCATGGTATGACCTAGCATTCTTTACTTTAAATTTGTTAGGTTCGTCATCGGATATTATTCCTATTTTGAGTGAAGAATATCCCCAAAAAGCTAGAAGGCCAAGTTTTTCCGTTCTTTCAAAGGAAAAATTAACTTCTACCCTTGGATATTCTCCTAGGCACTTCTACATTGCGCTTGCTGAATATTTAAATGTTTCAGGAATAAAAAATAATGAACAATGCCTTATTAGCTAGATTCAGAAAATATTTATACAAAAAGCTACGGGGTCCTCTTGAAGGGATAGCCAAACAAAATTATCTCAATCCTATACCAACTGAACTTATAGTAGGTAATGTGCTAGACACAGAATCCATAGTAAGTAATAGGGCGTTTGAATCATCCCCCGTATTAAAAAACACTCCCAAAAAAATTCTTTGTATACTTCCGTTTACACTTTCAATGGAAGCTGGAGGTTACAAAACAATTTTAAGAATTAATGATTTCTTAGAAAGAAAATTTAACGCTCAATTATATCTTTGTTTTTATCCTTTTGTGGATTCCAATATACAGGAAAAAACATGGTTGGCGGCATATAAAAAAATATTTCCCTTATCTGCTCCGGAGATAATACGTAGTGAGAAATTAAAAAAGCTAGAAGTTGATGTTGCTTTATGTAATTTCTGGATGGGGGCCTTTTTATTGGCAAGTTACAACAACTGTAAACGAAAATTTTATTTGGTTCAGGACCTGGAGGCAAATTTTTATCAAGGAAGTATTTCTACTATTACAGAATATACTTTGTCGTTGGGTTTTGATTTTCTCACAAATTCTGAAGCAATCAAGCAGTACCTTCTCGCTCTTTATCCAAAGTCTAAATGTTATAGGTACTTTCCAGGTGTTGACCACGATATTTACAAACCCAGGAACAATGACAAAATAAACAATCGAATAAGAGTAGTTGCTTACGCAAGACCATCAATTCCTAGAAATTGTTTTGAGATCTTATTTCTTGTTTTTAAAAATCTAAAAGAAAAGTTAGGGGATAGACTTGAAATTTTCACTGTTGGGGAAGATTTTGATGTCAATGATTATGGCCTTAATGGGATTGTAACAAATTTAGGGTGTTTTAAAGACATTAAAAAGCTTGCTGAATTCTACACAACGTGTGACATTGGTATCTCGTTAATCTCAACGCCTACTTTCTCTTACCAAAATTTGGAATTTATGTCCTCTGGGCTATTACTCGTAACGAATGATCAACCTGGAATAAAAGACTTCCTTATAGACGGTTATAACGCTATTGTTTGCCCTCCTATCTATGAGGAAATTGTTAAAAAAATTATAGAAATGGCATCTTCTCCAGAAGAGATGAAAATTATTTCAGAGAGAGGATATTTGTTTGCTAAAAGATTGAACTGGAACGATTGTCTAGAAGGTGTGGCTTCTTACATATCGGGTCCTTTATAAAGAAGAGTTAGTTAAGATGAAAAGACTTGCTTTATTTGTTTTTTTTGAAAAAAACGGTCAATTGCGAGATTATGTAAAATTTTATCTAAAAGAATTACTCAAAGTATCATCCTCTGTAATCGTTATTGCGAATGGGAAATTAACACCTGAAAGCAGAAGAAAAATAGAAGGCCTAGGTTGTGAAGTTCAAGTAAGAGAAAATAAAGGTTTAGATTTTGCTGCATGGAAATACATAATTTTAAAAAAAGGTTGGGAATTTTTATCAAGTTTTGATGAATTAATCTTATGTAATTGCTCTTGTTATGGACCCTTATATTCTTTTTCTCAACTTTTCGAAAAAATGAATAAGGATCACGCAAATTCCGATTTTTGGGGAATTAATAGACATCCTGAAATAAAAGGATTTTATCTCGTTCCTTATGATAAGGAGTCTGAGGTTATTGAACATCTTCAATCACATTTTTTGGTTTTCAAGAAAAAATTATTTTTGTCGGAGGAGTTTAAAAATTGGTGGGTTAACCTAAAACCGGCAGCCTCTTATGCTGAGGAGGTAGGTTATCATGAGACAAAATTTACAAGGTATCTGGAAAATGCTGGTTTTGTTTCGGCCTGCTTGGCTTTTGATGATGAACTTAGGGAACTTAAAGATAACGCAACTTTTTATAGAGCGATAGAATTAATCAAAAATTACAACTCTCCATTAGTAAAACGTAGAGTTTTTTCTCACCCCAAAATCAGTTGGCTTAATCAGACAATGGGATATGAACCCAGAAGACTCCTTGATTTTATACAAAGTGATACTCAATATGATACAGAATTTATTTGGGAAGATCTTTTAAATAGCCAGAAGCCTTCTACAATCGTCAATAATCTTAATCTATTTTATATAGTACAAGACGATTCAGTTATCGCTAAATCGTCTGAGCCCGATTCTTCTAGCTCGATTGGAGTAGTGTTTTTTGCCTATTATCTTGATGAAGTAGATAACTGCATGGGATATTTAAAAAAATTCCCAAAGAATTCCAATTACTACATTGTTTCTTCCAATCCTCAATTGTTGGTTACTTATGAAACCCAACTAAGACGGGAAGAGAGAACAAATATACATGTGATCCTTTCTGAGCCCAGGGGCAGAGACGTTTCTGCCTATCTAATCGGTGCGAAAGATGCTTTTCAAGAAAACGATATAGTATGCTGTCTGCACGATAAAAAAACTGGTCAGATGGGTCCAATAAAAGGAAAGGACTTCGCGTATCATTGTTTTGAAAATGTCTGCCGATCGGAAGACTATATTTTGAATGTAGTTGAACTTTTCAAAAAAAATCATCGATTAGGTTTATTAGTACCCCCATTTATCCATTCTGCAGAGTTCTATACCCTGACTGGAAACGAAATTTCAACGGATTTGAAGGAAATGGAAAAACTTTATAATAAATTTGATTGTTCAATTCCATTCGATGAAGCTACGATCGCTCCTTTTGGTACCATGTTTTGGGTCCGAGGAAAAGCATTTCAGAAGCTCACTCAATATCCTTGGAAATATTCAGATTTTCCGGAAGAACCTATAGGGTACGACGGGACTATACTTCACGGTTTGGAGAGAATGTATCCTATGTTAGTACAGCAATCTGGTTATTACGTGGGTTTTTTAACATTTCCTTCATACGCAGCAGGTCTTTACACAAATTTGAATTCAATGCTTAGAAATATAAATACAACCATTTTTTCAAGTTTTGGTCCGAGTACATTTTCGACTGTATTGCTACATATTAACGAATTATGTGCTTTTTATAATTCTTTCCAGAGGTCCTTGGCAAAAAAGGTCTATAAAAAATCTAGGAGAGTTCTTTCAAAAATGAAACAGATCTTTTATTCGAAGTAAATTCAAAAGCTTATTCAGAAGTTTGTTAAGTTGAGAGCCTAAAGCAAGTTAAACCTGAATTCCTTCTGATAATTATTGTCCCTAAGAGGGAATTCAGGAGTTGATGAGTTTCGGCTCAAAATTTAATTATCGCCGAGATTTAGGACAAAAACTTCCTATAAAAAGAAGCAGCGAACTGGTAAAGGGAAGGATAGGTAGATAAATACTTTTTAAAGAAACCGGTGAGTAAGAAAGTTACCCTTTCCCTAAAAGAGAGTCTAAAGGAGTAGTAAAGTAAATTGTCATACATATGGGGAATATGAGCTAGATTAATGACTCTTGCTGTGTAAAAGCCTGAATTTTTTACAACTAAAGGATAGCTTCTTTCCATTGCATGAAGGATTGTTCCATCTGAAGTCATTAGTGGTTCTTTAGGAAAATCCTCAAGTTTTAAGGATGCCTGAGCAATAGGAATTAAAGCTTTTGTTCGCGCCCAAAACATTCCCCCAAAGGGAGCAGATAAAACGTCGATATCTTTACTTTTTGAAAATGTAAGTCCTAATGAAAGGTGTTCATTTAATTTTTTTATGGATTCCAAGTTCCTTCCCAAGGGGTTGAGTAAAGAAGAAATGAAGTTACCGAAAAGAGGCACTGGGGGTACAAGTAAACCCAATAAAGGATTACTATCAAAAAAATGAACAACTTCTAACACGGAGTTGGGTGTGGGACATAAGTTCTGTTCGCAATGCCTCATAAAATCAACCCCCAGCAATGCAGGTTTGGCATGTGAAGTTTTTTTATCGTGGAGTGCGCAAACATACTCATAACGACTCCAGATATCTTTGCAGGTTATAAAATACGCAGCTTCGTTACGTCCACGATTTTCTTGAATCCTACATTCGATTTCTACGCCTCTTTTTGCAAATTGCATCTTGTAGTGCTCAAGTAATTGTTCCTTTGAAGAAATGATATAAATGTCAGCCAATTTTTCAAATCTTTTAAGAATCGTCTCCATGTAATGAGTCATCTCCTCATAGTAAACGAAACACACTACCGCAATTCGATTAGAAGAAACCTTGTTATTTGGCGGAACTCTGTAATTAACTAAATAATTTAAATCTAGAACTTGGATGAGATTAGAAGGAGTGGTTGAGCGAATGAGTTCTTGAAGGATTTCTTCGTATCTTCCCCCATTTTCTCTAACAAACATCATAGCAGAGGAGGCAGAATCCCCATAAGAATGGATTAAAGTGTGCTTATATTCTTCTAGATAAATCTTTTTTTTCAAAAAAGGAGAACCTTTTTTTAAAACTTCAACTGGGTAGAAAAAAGAAGGATTCAAGTCCTTTGTCGGGAATTCAGACGATTCAAAGACAGCTCTGCATTTGAAGCCCTTGTGCTGATAAAAATTAGTGAGCCGCTGCTCACCAAGTTTAACTGCATCCTGCCAGGATTTCATCGGGGGCAGGCAAGCCCAGAATTCACAAAAAGAACACCAATCATTTAATATTGTGTTTTTAAAAACTAGAAAGTAAGACTGAAGGTGGAATGGTATATTTTTTTCTTCAAAAGATGTAATACCCCAAACATCTGAGCCCTCGTCCATTCTCTGAAAAAAAATGTCTAGTCTATTAAAGGCTAGAAAACAAGATGAGTTACAAAGTATCAAGTTGGAAGCATTTTTTATTTTATTTTCCAAAAAGAATATTCCCTCCTTCCACCCCCAAAAATCAAATCCTTCATTTTTTCTCTGCAAAAAAAGTATTTCTTCTTTGTACAACTTTTCAATTTCTGTTTCGTTGACTTTTGAATTACTCACAAACAGGACGGTGCTTGCAATTTTTTGTAATTCTTTCAAATAAGTTAAAGTGTTTTTCGAAATTATCCTACAGTTTGACCAATATACAAAAATTGCGATCGTTTCTTGTTTTATAGTTCTTTGTGTCTTCATAGAATTACTGTCAAAGATAAAATTGTCGACTTAGGATAATCTTTAGGAAAAATATTTTTGGCAAACTTCCTCAGCTGAACCGTCCATAACAATGGAACCATGCTCGAGCCAGATAGCTCGACTACAGCAACTTTCGATTAATTCTCGAGAATGAGATGCAACCACGAGGATATTGCTTCTGAAAACTAGGTCTCTTAATTTTCTTTCGGCCTTGTTTTGAAACCCCTTGTCTCCAACCGAAAGCCATTCATCCATTATTAGAATATCTGGCGTTATCATTGTAGATACTGCAAAGGCAAGACGCATATGCATGCCTGTTGAGTATGTTCTCACTGGCATGTTAATAAAATCTCCTAGCTCGGAAAAATCAATAATATTTTCAAGTTCTTGTTCAATTCTTTTCTTTGATATTCCTAGCAGGGCGCCGCGGAGGAATATGTTTTCGAGACCAGTAGCTTCAGAATCGATTCCAAGGGAAATATCTATCAAAGACCCAACCCTTCCTTGTATTTCGGCACGTCCTGAAGTTGGTGTATAAACACCACCTAAGACTCTGAGTAGAGTGCTCTTCCCAGCTCCGTTATGGCCTAATAAACCGACTCTTTCATTATCTCCAATTTTAAGATTTATATTAGATAAAGACTTAACAACAGTTTTTCCAGACTCCGTAAGTCCAATCTTGCCGCCAGTTGCGAAGCCCATAATAGTTTTTTTTAAGGATCTTCCTTGAGAGTTGTAAACAGGTATCTCAACGCTAACATCTTCTAAATTTATATTTGACATTTTTCGGTTAGATCCAATAAGCGATTCTTCTTCTATACACATTAAAAAAGATTATCGAGAACACGGCCCCCAAGAGCCCGAGGAGGGACGAAACAATCCAATTACTAAAAGTAGTTGGTTGCGATAGTAAGGGATTACGCACAATACTGAGCAAATGGAAGAAGGGATTGGGGTCAAGAATCATAAGAGAAGCTCTTGCAGGCAAAAGACTTGGCATCCAAATAATGGGTGTGACGTAAAAGAAAATTTGCAAAAGGCTAGCCATTATCTGGGTTAGATCTCTGAATCTTGCGCATAAAATTGCTAATACAAGACTAATCCAAGCTAAGTTAACCAATAAAATAACGAAACCGGGGATAAATAATAAACAATCAAAAGTTACAGATTTGCCGACGCACAAATAGACAACAGGCAACACAAGAATATTATGACCGAGGATGTAAATATTCCTCATAATCATTCTATATATATGTGTGAATAAAGGAATGGGAAGTTGCCGGATGATCCCCTCTGCGTTAGGGAACACGGTTGTAGCATCGGTAAGGACGCAACTGATGAAGCTCCATAAAATTAAACCGGCAGATAAAAAAGGCAAAAATTCCCGCATCGGCGCTTTGAAAATATTTCCAAAGATAATGCCAATACACGCGATTGTTACTCCCATAGAGATGGTAATCCAGAAAGGTCCAAAGCTAGATCTTCTGTATCTTTGCCTAATGTCAGAATAAGCCAAAAAAACAGGCAGGCGGCTATCCTTGAAAGACATGATAATATCTCTCAAACCGGCACCAAAAATCGATAAACGCATTTTTAATGTACTAATCTCTTAAATCGTCAAATTATAAACAAATGCTGAGTTTTATCTATGAAAACTCCTGAGCTCACATATGTAGTTACTAGCTACAACTACGGTAATTTTCTCAATGAGAATCTAGAAAGTCTCTGCCGACAATGGACAATAGAAGCTCCATTTAACATTATTGTCGTGGATGACGGTTCGATCGATGATTCCATAAATATAATTAATTCGTTTTCAAAAAAATATAAATTCTTATCCTTATTAACCCATCCTGGTAATAAAAATAAAGGCCTCATTAACTCAATGAAACTTGCTATTAATGCTGTTGAAACTCCATGGGTTGCATTTTTGGAATCTGATGATTTCTGTAAAACTAGATCTGTTGAAAGTTTATTAAAAAAAATAAAGGATGAGGCTGGCCTCATTTTCTGCAACATTGAACCAATAGGTTTAAAAAACGATGATTCAAATTGGTTTCTGACATACGTTCCAAGAATTTGTAAAAAAATGCTCGAACTTCGAGCCAATGTGCAACCTATAAATCTGGATTTTCTTATTCTGACTGAGAATTTAATACCAACTTTCTCTTGCACTGCAGTGAAGACAAAATTAATTAAAGAAGCTGATTTCAATAGTCCAGTACCAGAATGGATTGATTGGTACCTCTGGATACAAATTTGTCAGAAAACAAAAGTGTCGTTCATATCCGAGAAACTTATTTGTTGGCGCCAACATGATGACAGCCTAAACAGAAAAAAGAATATCTTTCAATATCTTCGTAAATATAGTTTGTTCAGAAGAAAAGTTAGACAGTTGTTAGTTCAGTCGGAAACCGACAATAAGTGTTATAAAATTGCGTATTTGTATTTGCCGACGTTTGTGCCCTTATTTATTAGATTTATTAAAATGTCTAGGTTTTCTGGGTTCAAATCGGTGCTAAACAAACTTATTGGACGTCTTAGAAAATGAAATCTACCTATCTTGTTACGGGAGGGGCCGGTTTTATCGGTTCTTGCTTTGTTCTTCAAAGGGTAAAAGCTGGTGATAACGTAATCAATTTAGATAAATTGACTTACTCCGGCAATTTGGAAAATCTTGATGAGATCAAAAACGCACCTAACCACGTCTTTGTCAGAGGAGATATAGGGGACGAACAACTCGTTATAGAACTGTTGGAAAAATATCAGCCTGACGCCGTCGTAAATTTCGCCGCTGAAAGTCATGTAGACAGATCAATTTTGGATCCTGATGTGTTCGTAAAGACGAATGTTCTTGGTACTGAAGTTCTCCTGAGAGTTGTTAAGGATTGGTGGAAAAATCTTGAAGAAGAAAAAAGGAATAAATTCAGATTCCATCATATCTCTACCGATGAGGTCTTCGGAACTTTATCCATGGACGATCCAGCTTTCACGGAAGATACTCCATTTGCTCCAAATAGCCCTTACTCTGCCTCCAAGGCAAGCAGCGATCATTTTGTTCGTGCCTATCACGAAACATATGGACTTCCGACTGTTATAACAAATTGTTCAAATAATTACGGGCCGAGACAGTTCCCGGAAAAGTTAATTCCTTTGATGACTTTAAACGCTTTAGCGGGGAAAGCTCTTCCAATTTACGGCACAGGAGAAAACATCAGGGATTGGCTGCACGTTGAAGACCATTGCGATGCCATCTATGAAGTCCTGAGAAAGGGGAGAGCGGGCCAAACCTACAATGTCGGAGGAAGGGCAGAACGCAACAACCTCTTCATTGTTAACAAAATCTGCGAGATTCTTGATGAATTCAAACCTCGCCCTGATGGGAAGTCTTATCAGGAACAAATTTCTTTCGTAAAAGATAGATTAGGCCACGATCTTCGTTACGCAATCAATTGCAGCAAGATTGAAAAAGAACTCGGTTGGAAGCCGAAACACAATTTTGAAGATGGTCTCAAAGAAACCGTTCAATGGTATTTGAATAACGAAGATTGGGTTAAAAATATTCAATCTGGTGAATATCAAAAATGGATTGAGAAGAATTACAAGGAGCGCCAATAATGTCAAAAAAATGGAGAGGAATTATCCTGGCCGGCGGCAGCGGAACCAGACTTTACCCGCTAACCAAAAGTATCAGTAAACAGCTGATGCCCGTTTACGATAAGCCAATGGTTTACTATCCCTTATCAGTTCTTATGCTTGCTGGGATAAGAGATATTGCCATTATTACGACTCCGGAGCAGCAAATTCTGTTCAAAGAACTTTTGGGAGACGGCTCTCAATGGGGATGTAATTTTGAATATGTAGTTCAAGCCAGGCCAGAAGGGCTCGCGCAGGCATTTTTGCTTTGCGAGGATTTCATAAATGGCTACAACACGTGCTTAGTTCTAGGTGATAATTTGTTCTTTGGTCAAGGATTTCAGCAGTTATTGGAGCAAGCTAAGACCAGGGATGAAGGCGCTACCGTCTTCGGTTACCACGTCTCTGACCCTGAACGGTACGGGGTTGTGGAATTCGACGAAAACAAAAAAGCCGTCTCAATCGAAGAGAAACCAAAACTGCCTAAGTCCAATTTTGCTGTGACTGGCCTTTATTTCTATGACGAAAAAGTTCTCGATATCGCAAAAAAAGTCAAACCGTCTGCACGCGGAGAATTAGAAATTACGGATGTTAATTTGGCCTATCTGAAATCAAACTCTCTTCATGTTGAAATCATGGAAAGAGGAATTGCTTGGTTGGACACAGGAACCCATGCCTCGCTTTTGGAAGCAGCCTCGTTTATTCATTCCGTACAGGCTCGTCAAGGTCTCATGATTGCAAGTCCTGAAGAGATAGCTTGGAGAAGAGGTTATATCACTGACGCTCAATTGGAAGAATTGGCCAAGCCGGTCGCTAAAAACGAATACGGTCAATATTTATTAAATTTATTGAGGTAGGAAATGGAAGTCGTAAAAACTCCGATCGAAGGCGTGCTCTTAATTAAACCTAAAGTTTTTGGAGACAATCGCGGATATTTTGTAGAGACTTGGCAGAAGAATCGCTATGAAGAAGCGGGAATAGATTTCCCGTTTGTTCAAGATAATCATAGTAAGTCCACGAAAGGTATTTTGAGAGGACTTCACTTTCAGAAAAAGCATCCCCAAGGTAAATTAGTCATGGTTTCTCAGGGTGAAGTTTTTGATGTTGCCGTTGATATCAGAAAAGATTCTCCTACTTTTGGAAAATGGTTCGGGGCTATCCTTTCCGATAAAAACCAGCACCAGCTATGGATTCCTCCTGGAATGGCTCACGGTTTTGTCGTTTTGAGCGACGTAGCTCATTTTCACTATAAATGCACTGACTACTATCATCCTGAAGATGAAGGTTCTATAAAATGGGATGATCCGGAAATTGGAATCGACTGGCCTATTGATTTTAAACCGCTGGTAAGTGCCAAGGACGGCGTTGCACATTCCTTTAATGATCTTAAAAAATCTCTCCTTGGTTAATCGACTATGAAAGTGGCTATTACTGGTGCCAAGGGAATGCTTGGCACCACATTAATGAATACGCTCGAAGGCCATGAGCTTTTTGCTTTAGATCGAGAAGATTGTGATGTTACAAAGCCTTCTTTGGTTTGTTCAGTGTTTGAAAAGATTAAACCTGACGTCGTGATTCATTGTGCTGCAATGACGTCCGTCGATTTATGTGAGTCCAAGCAATTTGAAGCCTGGAAAACTAATGCCTTTGGCACGACTAATGTCGCCCACGCTTGCTACAAGACTGGAGCAAAATTAATCGCGATCTCCACAGATTATGTTTTTGATGGCGAACTTGACCGTCCCTACAATGAGTATGATGAACCCAATGGCGGTTTGAATGCATATGCTAAATCCAAATGGGCTGCGGAACAGGCCGTGCGATCCCTGTGTCCGAACCACTTGGTTGCTAGGGTGGCTTGGCTGTACGGAGAGGATGGTCCCAGTTTTGTTCATACCATGGTTCGTCTAGCTGATGGAACTCGCTCGGAAATAAAGGTTGTAAAAGATCAGATTGGAAATCCAACCAGCACAAAAGCTGTTGCTGATGCGCTTCGGTCTATCTTGAATCACCCTGAACTTGTTGGCACAGTTCATTTAACGTGTGAAGGAGAGGCGTCTTGGTTTGAATTTGCTAAAAAGATTTTTGAACTAAAGGGAATAAATCAAAAGGTTGTACCGTGCACGTCGGATCAATATCCCACTCCGGCGAAGCGTCCTCATAATTCCCGTTTGCAAAAGCTTGTGTTGAAAGAGAGCGGTATCTATCAAATGCCACATTGGGAAGATGCGCTTAATGATTTCTTGTCTTCTCAGAAGAAGGATTAAGTCTCACAAGGATCAGTGTTACTGACAAGAGGGGGAGGTTTCCAAAGTACTTATGTCTCTTTTCTAGGAATGTACGGTCGGCCAGTACGCTATTGTCAAACTAAAAAATTAAGTTTTATTTACTTATCTAGGCAGATAACAAAAATCCAAGCCTAAATATCTTGTGCGCTGACTCCACTAAACGACAGTATTATTCGCATCTCCTAATCCTCTTCCAAGTGCTTTTATTATTGAAGTGAGTAAATAAAAGGGAACGAATTTGGTTAAGTTCATTAAACTGACATGAGCAATTACAGGTCAAAAGCAAGTTGGCATTACCTAGAAATTGAATTTAAACCAGGTACGACAATGAAGTCTTTAACCGTTATACCTTTTATCCGAGACTCTTTTGAGAATTATCAAAAGAGCGCCTGCGGCATCACTCTGGATATCGGGCGGCAAAGAATTAATCAGAAGGAGCTCCTTTCTCTTATTGACTTTGTCAAAGAGAAAAAAATGATCGAATCCTTTAACGAAATGCGTAAAGGAAAGATCGTTAACGCCAGCGAACATCGCTCTGCCCTTCATACCTCTCTGCGCGACCCTTCTCCGGATGCCCCTCATGCCGCAGAAGTTCACCAGACACTGGAAGCTTTCTGCAAGTTTGCTGAAGATGTCCGCAACTGGAAATGGCGCGGCTGTTCAGGCGACCGAATTACCGATGTCATCAATATCGGTATCGGCGGCTCCGACATGGGCCCGAAGTGTGTTTACAACGCCCTTCGTCCCCTGCGTTTGACAGCTACATAGACCTTAAAAATTTTCGGAGTATCTCATTAAGGGAGCTCTGGAATTTTTTTTGCCCACCTTTATTATTATTTTATAATAGCGAATTTATGGCGAATTGTGGTATAATTAGGTGTGCACAACAGCGAGGATCGTTATGTATTTAGTAATCCGAGGAGACCGGCTCTACGAAGGCTATTCAATCGTCTATACGACTAAGTCAGGGAAAAAGTCCACAAAAGGCTGTATCGGAAAAGCCTTGGGAAGTAAGTCAGAATTGCTTGCTAAAGATCCTTTGGCTTTAGAGAAACTCCGCGCTGAACTAAAGAAGAAGTCCGCACCCAATCAGGCCACCGAAAGAACAAGGCAGCTCCTAGAAGAAATTCCGAAGAAACGTCCCTCTCTTCCGTATGCCGGTGAGCCGGTGCTTTGTTACGCAAACTACATCCTCAAGCCAATCTGGAATGAAACACTCAAACTCAAAGCATTGGTCCGTTATCAGCAGTCCAAGACCGATATTGAATTTGATGCAGAGGCTCTGCTCTGGCAGACGATTGTCAACAGAATCGTCTCCCCGAGTTCGCATCTGAAACATTACCGCTCTCAAACGAATTGGCTTGGAAACTCATTGGCAGAGACTAATTTAAGAAGCCTTTACAGGATGCTCTCCTTTGCCGCTCGAATCACAAAACCTATCCTTCGAGGTCTTAATAAAGCTTTGAATCAAGCCATGCCTCGTGATTTATCTGTGGTCTTTTACGACGTCACAAATACCTGGTTCGAAACGGTCTGGGACGATGAGCACCAGTGGGCAATGGAAGTAGAAAAGCAGCTCGGTGCACTTCCTTCAGAGGCCACTCCGGAGGAAAAAAGACAGCTCATTGAGAAGCTGGAAAGAGCCAGAACAAGCTCTTTACGCATGAGAGGCCCGTCGAAAGAATGCAGAAAGGATCCGATTGTCTCTATCGCGATGGTTGTTGACAGAGACGGAATTCCCATCGACTTCAGAGTTTATCCGGGCAACAGCTCGGAAAAGACGACGATGGAGTGCTCGATCGATGAACTCGCTAAAACTTACAAGATTACAAACGCCGTTGTTGTTGCAGACAACGGACTGAACACGAATGCAAACCTGATCCGACTGGTCAAAGAAAATCAGGGCTTCCTGCTGGCGCACAGTTTATCCAAAGCCAAGCAAAGTTCTGTTGATCAATGGCTTAAAGACACGGGTTGGGAATGGGATAAGGAAAAAGAACGAAAGATAAAAATCATTCCTTCAAGTCTCGTCGATGAAGACGGAGTCGTTCAAACCGATTACCGGACGGTCATCGGCTGGAGTGAGAAACGGTATCGGGAAGACATGTTCAAAATTGAAATGCATGAACAAGGGGCCAGAGAGGCTGTTGCTCATCATGCCAAGCTCCCATTGGCTGCATTCGGTTGGAAAAAGTACATTGAGACCGGAAAAAATAAAGCTCAGAAAATCAACGAGAAGAAGCTCGCTAAAGATAAGAAACTCGCCGGCTATTACGCCTATTTGTTTAAAGACTCCCGAGAGTTCGACAAGGATTGGGTAGAACTTCCGCCGAAAGAAAAGAAAGAACTGTCCGGCTGGGAGATTATCGAACAATACAAAAAGCAGGCGCAGATTGAAGAATGCTTCCGGATTATGAAGACAAACTTCAATTTGAGACCGATGTACGTCTACACGGATGAACACATTGAGGCACAGGTCTTGATCTGCGTTCTGGCCCTCATCTTGCTTCGAATATTAAGCAAGAAGCTCAAGCTTGCAGGCCACCCAATGACGACAGAACAAATACTGGCAGCGCTCAACACTGCCAAACTGTCGGTTCAGCTGGATAAAGAACAGCCGGCTCTTTACAGGCCGTTGAGACAAATTCTGCGTCGGCCGCAGGACGATGATCCGCATGCACCAATACACCTGTACGAAGAGACAGACCTAAGCCGGATCATGAACTGCGTAGATTTAACTCCCCTGCCGCCCGTAGCAGACAAGAATGAGCTTGCACACTGCCTGAAGACGCGCTTCGATACAGACAAGGAGGCTCTGGGCGCTGTTTACCAAATCTAGCGAACGACAAAATAAAAATCTAGAGGGGAGTTTTACTGTTAAAAAACTAAATTAAAGATGGAGTCGCCTTGGGGACCCAGCGATTTAGGTGTCAAAGACAGGATCAATATCGGTATCGGCGGCTCCGACATGGGCCCGAAGTGTGTTTACAACGCCCTTCGTCCCAACAAACCGGAAATCAAACTTCACTTTCTAGCTTCTGCCGACGGCGTGATTTTTGACCGAATCACTTCCGTCCTGGATCCTTTTTCTACCCTGATTGTCATCTCTTCCAAGAGCTTTAAGACTCAGGAAACAAGAGCCAATACGCAGGAGATTTTGGATTGGCTGAAGAAAGCCGGTATCTCTGAAAAAGACTTCAAACATCACGTGGTTGTGGTCTCCGCAAAACCGGACGCAGCAGAACAGTTTGGTCTCCCGAAAGAAAACTTCTTCCCCATCTGGGACTGGGTCGGCGGCCGTTTCTCCGTATGGGGCGCGATCGGTTTGCCCGTCGCAATTGCGTTAGGCGCAGACACATTCAAGCACTTCCTGGCCGGCGCTCATGCGATGGACCAGCACGCCTCGACCGCTCCGCTGCAGAACAACCTGCCGGCGCTCATGGCAATGTTCGCCTATTGGAACTCTGAAAAACTCGACGTTTCTTCTTACTGCTTCCTCCCTTATGACGAACGTCTTCGTGTCATGGTTGACTGGCTGCAGCAGCTGGAAATGGAAAGTTTAGGC
>QWCK01002018.1_pt1 | contig 27135 bp, 16 predicted proteins | sample 1972571 | NCBI WGS metagenome assembly QWCK01 (sample SAMN09866710, study PRJNA288562) | Human gut metagenome isolate term2_stool, whole genome shotgun sequencing... | isolation source: gut | host: Homo sapiens | place: USA: California | reverse complement strand
TTCTCCTTTTTCATTACGCCATATCCTTGAGCAGGCCATGCTTCTCATAGGTGGTGGTGCGGACGATCTTATTTTCCTCATCCACGAACACGACCTGCGGAGCATAGCCGTTGCTGACCTCCTCCGGCGTCAGCTGCGCGTACGCCATCAGGATGACCTTATCGCCCACGCTGACACAGCGCGCCGCCGCGCCGTTCAGGCAGATCATGCCGCTGCCGCGCTCACCGGCGATGGTATAGGTCTCAAAGCGGTTGCCGTTCTCAATATCCACGATGGCAACCTTCTCGTATTCATAAATGCCGGCCGCATCCAGCAGATCGGCATCAACCGTGATCGAGCCGACGTAGTTCAGCTCGGCCTGCTTGACCGTTGCACGGTGGATTTTACCCTTGAGCATCTGTACTGTCATGACTTAGTCCTCCACCGAAAAGTTGTCGATCAGGCGCGTTTTGCCGATATAGACCGCCATAGCGATCAGTTCGCCGCCGTTGATCTCATGCACCGGCAGCATGGTCAGGCCGTCCACTGCGGAAACGTAATCAATACGCGCGAGCGGCTCCTGCTCGATAAGCGCACGCATGGCATTGACGATTGCATCCGCGTTTTTCTCGCCGCTCTGGACCAGCTCCTGGCCGAGCTTTACAGCGCGCGACAGCACGAGTGCCGCCTTGCGCTCCTCTGCGCTCAGATAGGTATTGCGCGAGGACTTCGCCAGACCGTCTGCCTCACGGATGATCGGGCAGCCGACGATCTCAATGCCCATGGACAGGTCGAGCACCATGCGGCGGATGATCGCCAGCTGCTGTGCGTCCTTCTGACCGAAGAACGCCTTATCCGGCGTTACGATGTTGAACAGCTTGGAAACGACCGTGCATACGCCGCGGAAATGAATCGGACGGGTCTTGCCGCACAGCTGACGCGGCATTTCGGACTGCACCTCAACAAAGGTGGCAAAGCCGTCCGGATACATCTCGGACACCTCGGGATGAAACACCATGTCACAGCCGCACTCGGTCAGCAGCGCACAGTCGTGCTCGAAATCACGCGGATAGGTTTCCAGATCCTCACCCGGGCCGAACTGGGTCGGATTGAGGAACACGGACGCTACCGTGCGGTCGCACTGCTGCACGGACGTTTTGACCAGACTGGCGTGTCCTTCATGCAGATAGCCCATGGTCGGCACCAGACCGACGGTCAGACCCTGCTGTTTCCACTCGCGCACCTGTGCGCGTACTTCTGCGATGGTTGTTGCGATTTTCATTGTATATACTCCTGTTTCTCTCAAAATTCAGCGTCGAGTTTGGCGAGATATTCATCGTTGCAGTCAGACTTGACAAAGCTCTGCTTTTCGGTCGGGAACGTGCCGTTCTGCACCTCGTTCATGTAAGTGCGGAACGCATCCACCATGCGCTCACCGATATTGTCGAACTGCTTGGCGAACTTGGGCGTGAAGTCCATGTTCATGCCGAGCATGTCCTGATAGACCAGCACCTGTCCGTCACAGCCTGCGCCCGCGCCGATGCCGATGGTCGGGATGGTCAGCTTTTTCGAGATGAGCGCCGCCAGCTTGGGCGGTACGCACTCGAGCACGACCGAAAATGCACCGGCCTCCTGTACGGTGAAGGCATCCTCGAGCAGCCGCTTTGCCGCATCCTCGCCCTTGCCCTGTACCTTAAAGCCGCCGAACACGTTGACGCTCTGCGGCGTCATGCCGATATGTGCCTGCACCGGAATGCCAGAATCCGTAATGGCGCGAATCTGCTCGGCAACGGCTGCGCCGCCCTCCAGCTTGACCGCATGACCGCGCGCCTCCTTCATCAGCCGGCCTGCGTTGCGCACGGCTTCGGAAACCGACGCCTGATAGCTCATAAACGGCATATCCATGATGACCATAGTGTTCTCGCACGCGCGCACGACGCAGGCGCTGTGGTGGATCATGTCCTCCATCGTAACCGGCAGGGTCGTGTCATAACCCATCATGGTCATGCCGAGCGAATCACCCACCAGAATGGCGTTGATGCCCGCTTTTTCCACCAGCTTGGCGGTCGTGTAATCGTAGCTGGTAATCTCGGTGAGGCGCTCGCCGTTTTGCTTCATCGAGAGAAATGTACTCACTGTGTTCTTCATTCGTTCTGCTCCTTTTCCCCGTTCAGCAGGGCGGCAAGCGTGCCGTAATCCTGCTCAGGATGTTTTTCCTGTGCCATTTTGACCTGTTCGAGTCCCAGCAGCGCGTAAAGCTGCCGGTCGTCTCGTTCCGTCAGGCACGACAGATGCTTTTGCACGGTCTGCGTGTCGCCGCGCTCAATAGGTCCGGTCAGCGCTGAGACGGCACCGTGCTCGATCACATGCGCCAGATTGCTCCGCATGAGCGGCGCAAGCGCGTGCAGTGCGTCCGTTTGGGAGAATCCGCAGCTGCCCAGCAATTCGGCGCTGCGCTGCACAAGTGCGCAGACAAAGTTGCTTGCCAGTGCACAGCTGAGGTGGTACTGCGCCTTGCTCTCCGGCGAAATGGTCTGCACCTGCAGCCCCAGTCCGCGCAGCAGCGGTACAAAGACCTCGACCGCCTGCGCGTCACCCTCGACGCAAAAAAAAGCACCTGCCAGCTCCCGCCAGCAGTTATACTTGCTGCTGATCGGAAATAGCAGATGAATGGATATTGCATAGGCTCCCTGCGCGTGAATACCCGGAAAGGCTTCCTCGGCTGTGCAGGCGCCGCTGCAATGACATATATACTTGTCCTGAATTTCAAATTCTGCGACCTGCCGATACACCTCGGTGATCGCATTATCCGGAACGGTGATGAAAATCGCGTCACTATCTTCGATGAGTTTGCCCAGGTCGGTATAGTGTCCGGAATTTGTAAATTCTGCGGCTTCTCTTGCGCTGTCGGAATTGCGGCTGTAATAGCCGGATATCCGCACGCCTTTTTCGGCAAGCAGTCTGCCGAAGGAAAAGCCGACTTTTCCTGCTCCAACAATGCCAATGTTCATGCTGTCACCCGCTTTCTGTGGTGTGACGCAACGTAAAATCACTGTCGGAAAAATTTGAAAAACATGTTGTGACAAGGTATAGCTTCCGCTCTGCGGAATGCCATCCATCAATGGGTATTATACCCGCTTGAGATAAGAATGTAAAGGAAAAGTTTTCGGCTCCGGGGAGCCAATCAACAGTGAACGCACGTTCATTTATGCAGATTTCGTTCTGTAATTCTGCTTATAATCGTTAAAACCGCTCTGTATCAAAAGATACAGAGCGGTTTCCGGTTATGCGTAATACGCGATCCTGAGCAGCTCCTCCGGTGTAGTAACACCCTGTTTTACCAGTTCCAGACCCTTTTCCTTCAGGCTGCGCATGCCCTGCTGTTCCCGCGCGTAGGCCTCGATCTCCTCGGTTTCGGCGCCGCGGCTGATCATGCGGCGGATATTGCGGTCGATCGTGACGATCTCATGCACGGCAATACGGCCACGGTAGCCGGTGCCGTTGCAGTGCGTACAGCCTGTGCCGCGCTTGATGGTCGTGATATCCTTGCCGAGCAGCGCCTGCTCCTGCGGCGTAACTACAACCTCTCTGCCGCAGTGCGGGCACACCTTGCGCATCAGTCGCTGCGCGACCAGACCGACCAGCGAGTTTGCAATCAGATAGTGGTCGATGCCCATATCGGCCAGACGGACGATGCTCGAGACCGCATCGTTGGTATGCAGCGTACTCAGCACCAGATGACCGGTGATGGCCGCACGAACCGAAATACCGGCGGTTTCGCCGTCACGGGTCTCACCGACCATGATGATATCCGGGTCCTGACGCAGCAGCGCGCGCAAACCGGACTCAAACGTCAGTCCGGCAACCGGATTGACCTGCGTCTGGTTGATGCTCGGCACGTTCTTCTCCACCGGATCCTCAACCGTGGAGATATTCACCTGCCGGTGCGACAGATACTCGAGCACCATGTACAGTGTGGTGGACTTACCCGAACCGGTAGGACCGGTGATATAAATAATGCCGTTCGGTGAGTTCAGCATAGGCAGGAACCTTGCATAGCTTTCGTCATCCATGCCGAAGTGGCTGGCGTGATCGACCTGACCCGCCGTTGCCAGAATTCGCAGCACGGCCTTTTCTCCGAACACGGTCGGCAGCAGCGATACACGGATGTTGACGTACTCGCTCTGTCCCACACGGATACGGAAATGACCGTCCTGCGGCAGACGGCGCTCGGCAATATCGAGGTTCGCCATGATCTTGATTCGCGCGATCAGCGGCTGGTGCACACTGCGCTGCAGCGTTACATAATCAACGATCGTGCCGTCGATACGCATGCGCACGCGCGTGCTGCCCTCAAACGGCTCGATATGCACGTCGCTTGCGCCGGTGCTGATGGCACGGTCGAGCAGGCTGTTGAGCAGCTTGACGATCGGCGCTTCCGGATCGCCGCTCTCGCTCTCTTCGACCTGCAGCATCTCCACATTGCGCTCTGCAAAGTCCTCGTTGGCGGTCTGTGCCGCCTGCTGTGCACCGACCTCGGCGTAATAGTAGCGGATTGCGCTCTGCAGCGGACCCATTTCGCTCAGGCGGATGACCACCTGACAGCCGGTCAGCTGGCGCACTTCCTCAAAGGCAAAGTAGTTGAGCGGATCGTTCGTCACGACCTCGAGGCTCTTGTCCGCAAAGCCGACCGCAAGCAGGTTCTGCTTTTCCGCCAGCTCGCGCGGAATCATGCGGACAGCGGTCAGATCGACCTGCATCTGTCCGATGCTCACGATCTCCAGTCCCAGACGGGCAGCCAGTGCCTCGAGCACCTGCGCCTCGGTGACAAAGCCCAGCTCGATCAGGATCTGACCGACTCGCTTTTCACGGTGCTCCTTCTGGTAGGCGAGCGCCTGCTCCATCTGCTCCTGCGTGATGTAATTGCGCTCCATCAGCACTTCGCCGATACGCAAATTGGTTTTCATGCGTCTGCCTCCTTGTCGCTGACACACATGTAGATCTCCAGCGTGCCGGTGATCAGATTGGTGCTGACCGCCTGCGTGTTGTTTGCCACATAATCATAGTCTGCAATACTGAAATTGGTCACACGCAGCCCCTTGTACCTGTGCTCCACCTCATCGAGGAAGTTCAGCCACTGGGTTACAGCGCCCTGCGCCGAGATAGTCGCAGTGCCAATATAAACGTAGTTGACCGGCTGTATCAGCGTTGCCGATGTATCGTCGGTCGAATCGGCGGATTCCGCATCGGACGAGGTGTCCGCACTGCCGTCCGTCTGCGCAGCTTCCTGCTCGGTGAGATACGCGCTGACCGCACCCGGAGCGGCTTCCGTCAGCGTCAGCGACTGTGGAAACAGCCCGTTCTCGAGCGCGATACCCGTGATGATATCGTCCATCTGACGGGTTTCCAGATCGCTCTTGTAGTATTTTTCGCTTGCCGTGTTCAGCGCGGCTTCATTCTGCGCGATAATATCGTCAATCGTCGCGAGTGCGGCAATCTGCGTCTGATATTCCTGCTGCTTCTGTTCGGCGGCGTCATACTCGTTCTGCAGCGTTTCGTGATTTTCCATCGCAGGACGGATGAGATACATGCCGAAAATGACGATTATCGCCAGACAGGCCACCAGCCGGAGCAGCTTTTTATCACGTTCGGTTACAACGATGTTCATTCGGCTGCCTCCTCTCCCAGCAGGATACAGTTCAGGCTGAGGACGTACACGCCGTCCTCATAGGTATAGCCGGTGTAGTCCACCTTGCGGAACAGGCCGGTTTTCTGCAGCTTGAGCACATAGCTCGGAATGTCGATAACGCTGCCGCTCTGTGCATCGAACTGCAGCGCGCCGGTAGCCGCATCATAGCCGGTCAGCACCATGCTGACCTGAGCACCGCCTGCCGCGCCGATCTTGCTCATCAGGGCGCTGTCCACCTGCGGATAGGTGGCAAGCGCGTCCGTCAGATTGCGCACCTGCTGCAGTCCCTGCACCAGATTGTCATTGCGCTGCTGCTTTTCGGCAGCTTCGTTGTACTGCTCGATCACGGTCGGATCGTTCAGCCAGTCGTTGATGTCGTCGGTCCTGTGGCTCAGGCTGCTGTTCATCTGCAGAAACACACACCAGACCGCAGCGCACACCACCAGACATACCGCAATCGGTGTGTAGAAGCTGTGCAGCAGGCCGGTCTGCCCTTTGCTGCCGCGGGACAAACGCCGATAGCTGCGGAGCAGATCCAGCTCCTTGTTTGCACGAAGCACGGTTCGAATCAAAGTCTCGGCACAGCCGAGCCAGTCGTCCAGCCGCTCGCCGTTCGGCAGGGCGCGGAACGCACGGCATTCGGGCAGACGGCTCACTTTCAGACCCAGACCGCGGATACCCGCCAGACACACCTCGAAATCATCATCCGAGCAGCCGGCGTAATACACATCGGTCAGCGTGCCGCCCGAGCGGCTTGCCGTGTGGAACTGCATGGTGCCGGAAACGTTTCTCGTCATCTCAGTGCCGAAATCCACCGTGCCCGGCTCACTGAAAATACGGCTGCGGCTGGAATAACGGTACTCGCCGTTCTCGACCAGCAGCGAAAGCACGCTGCTGCCCTCAAAGCACAGCCAGATACAGGTCTTGCCCTGCATGGACTGCATGGCATGCAGGAGCTTGAGCCGTCCTGCCATAGTAACGGTAACGCTCTGCAGGCGCAGACCGAGCCGGTCGGTCATTGCAAGGTATTCCTCCATCGTTTCCTTGCGGCAGGCAGCGCAGAACAGCTGCTGACGGCCTTCGGCATCTGTGCCGAGCGGCACATAGTCCGCCGCCGCAAGCTGATCCTCCCGCGGACGCATTTCGTGCCGCACAAGCTCCTCCAGCTTGTTTTCCGGCATGCTCGGTGCGGTGATAGTCTTGGTGGCAACCGCCTCATCCGGCAGGACGAGCGTGATGCCGCGGGTCGGCAGCCTGTGCTGCTGCCAGAGTGCGCCTATCGCCTTCTCCCAGTTTTCCATGCCGCCGCCGTGTGCGGGGGCACTGTAAAGCGCCTGCACGGAAGGCTGCGCGCCGGACTTGCCGACCGCGACAAGCACCTGCTCCTCCTGCAGCGCCAAAACGGTTGTGTTCATTCTCATTTCTCCCCTTTTGTGAGGTTTACACGTTTCCGAGGTTATGCGTTCCCCGAACTCTCAATCGCACTGTACGAGCCGATGATCGGCGACATGACTGCGATAATGATAAAGCCGACCACGAACGCCATCAGCACGATCAGCATCGGCTCCAGAATGGTCATCATGCGCTTGCTCGCCTGCTGTGCATCGTACTCCATCGAATCCGCGATGGAATCCAGCATGGAGTCCAGTCGCCCGGTCTCCTCGCCAACTGCAATGCTGCTGCACAGCTTGCGCTGAAAGCCGTCTACGGTCTCGAGGGCAGCGGAAAGGCTGACGCCCGAACGCACCTGCACGAGCACATCATCGAACTGCGAAACGATGTAAGCGTTGCCGATGGTATCACGGGCAGTCTGCAGCGCAGTGACGATCGGCAGACCGCTCGAGTACAGGCTGCTGATGGTTCGCGCGAACCGCGCCGTGCAGATAACCTGATTGAGCGGACCGAAAACCGGCATTTTGAGCTTGCGCCGGTCCATTTCCAGCCGGACGGCCGGAATGCGCAGCAGCGTGCGGATAACCATGACCGCTGCCGCGACACCCAGTATCATCAGATACCATTTGGTAACCATAAAATTGGAAAACGCCATCAGCGCCAGCGTAACGCCCGGCAGCGAATCCATTGTGGAGAACAGATCGCTGAACTGCGGCAGCACGAAGGTTACGATAACGATAACGACCGCGACCGCCAGAATCGCAAGGATCATCGGGTACATGAGCGCCGACTTGACCTGCTGGTTCATCTGGTGCGCCTTCTCGTAATGGATGGCGAGCCGCTCCGCGACCTGATCCAGCTTGCCGCTGCCCTCGCCTGCGCGGATCATGCCGAGCATGAGCGTTGGGAACACCTGCTGCGCCTCGAGTGCGGCAGAAAGGCTCGAGCCTTTCCGGACTTCACCCAGCACACTCTCGTAAATGCGGCGCAGACCCGCGCTGATGCCCTCATCCTGCGAGATGATCGTCAGCGCGCGCACCAGACTGACGCCCGAAGCCAGCAGCGTGGACAGCTGACGGCACAGGTCGCTCAGCTCCTGCGGACGCAGTGTGCGCGGCTTGCGGCCCGCACCGCGGCGGGTCGCACTCTGCAGATACAGCCCCTGTGCGAGTAATTGGGTATACAACATGTCATAGTCCGCAGCCTCCATCGCGCCGCGGACTACCTTTCCGTCTATGTCCTTTGCCGTGTAGCGGAACAGCGTGTGACCGCTGTTCGGTTTGACCGTGACGGTCAGCCTGTGGTTGTTGGATGCAGCCATGCTGACCCTCCTCTCCATTCATTACAATAATCCCATATACCAGTCCGCGATCGTTTCTCCGAAAAACATGGCGATCGCAATGCCGATGCACAAAAACGGACCGAATGCGAACTGGCTTTTCCGGTTTGCCTTCTTTTGGGCGAGCAGCAGCGCGCCGAAGCCGCCGCCGAGCAGAATGCCGATAAACGCGGCAACGACCGTCAGCTTTGCGCCGAGGAAAAAGCCCGCGCCGAACATCAGCTTGATATCACCGCCGCCGAAGCCGCCAGGCACGATGAGCGCCAGAAGCAGCATCGGCACGCTGACGATTACGCAGCCGATCAGCCGCGATTTTATCCCCAGGCTGGGGATAAGTATGTGCGCAGCGATGCCGCAGACAAACAGCAGCACCGGAAACCGGTCGTAGATTTCAAGCGTGTCCATGTCCATGAGCGCCACGACCGTCAGAATACCGAGCACGGCGAACGCCAGCGCCGCCTGTGCGGTCTCGCCGCCGAAGGCGTATGCGCAGGCACAGGAGCACAAGCCGCCGAGCACCTCGATCCAGAAATCCCTTGCGGGGATTTTTGCACCGCAGCCGCGGCATTTGCCGCCCTGCAGGAGATAACTCAGGCACGGGATCAGCTCCGCCGCCGACAGCGTGCGCCCGCACACCGGACAGTGACTGCGTCCCTTCACCACGCTCTCTCTGCGCGGCAGACGCCATACCACCACACCGAGAAAGCTGAATACGCATGCGCCCAATGCGAACCGTAACAGCCATAATACAGCATAGGCGATGTAAAGCATTGGTTTCCTCCTCGTTTGGGTTGGTTTGAAATGATTTTTTACAAATAGAATCTGCCATACAAAAACCGCATGACAGGTCACAGCCACTTAAACGTTAAGGGGCTGTGACCCGCCATACCGTCCGCAAGCCGAACGCAGGCACCGTTACTGCGTTCCGCATCGTTACAGCGGTATGAATCAAGTCACCACCGACGGACACCGTACCGCACCGTGGTTAGACGGTGCGGTGCGGGCGGGGTGGTTGGTGGGGTTAGGCATTAACTGCTACCTTATTTCTTAGTAACATTACCATAACTACCATTCGTATAGGTACAATGATAACCAGAAGCAGTTTCAGTAAAAGTAATCGCTGTTACTTTACCGCCAGAAACCTTCAAATCAGAGATTGTACCCTTGTCAGTCAACTCAGCTAGCGACAAAATGTTAGTATCCTTGCAAGTTGCTTTATCGCCAGTTGCGTTTGCAATACCATTTGCATAATCTTCATCAGCTAAAGTTTGCGCAGCCATTACAACCTGACGAGTTTCTGCCAGAACATTCTTCTGCTTCGCCTTATCAATATAACCAGTCAGCGCCGGAATCAGCAGCGCTGCCAGAATTGCCAGAATAACCAGAACCACGATCAGCTCTACCAGCGTAAAGCCGCCCTTCTTGCTGCGGCGCTTCTGCTGCAGCGCGATCATTTTTTCCATCATTATCTTATTCCTCCAATTTTATTTTTGTTTTTCTATCTCTGTAAGCTGCGGCGGTGCTCCGCAGAGTTACACATATTACATTGCCGTTATGCCGGCTTTTTCGTTGCCGTCACCTCGGTTTTCACCGGAATATCGTACCGCAGGTCGATAATGAGCGAATCCGAATAGATTTTATCGGTCAAATCCTTATCACGGTAAATTGTCACGGTGGCGGTAACGGTGTGCTTTGCTTCGTCGATTTTGAAATGCAGTCCGGCGCGGAGACCCATATAAAAGCCCTCTGCGTAGGTTTTCGTCATGGCTCGGGCAATGGGATTGCCGTCCGCATCCTGACTGTAGCCGTCTTTATAATAGCGCTCGACAAGATAACCCTTTTCCACTCGAGGCTGCTCGCCGGAGACCTTATCGGCAATCACGATTTTGGTTGGTCCGCAGCCGTCTGCCGTCAGCAGCTCCGCCGCGTTATATCCCTGTTCGGTCTCATAGCCAAACTCGATCGCCGAGCCTTCGGACGAGCCGGTTTTATTCGTCACGTCCGTGCCGCTATCGTAGCATTTGATGTAATCCGTGGCGGTCTCCACCTTGCTGCGCACGGTTTCGAGCAGGTCGTCCGCGATCAGCTCGGCGCTGTTCAGCTCCTGCGTGCGGCGCGATACCTCGGCCGCCGGCCGCAGCGATGCGCTGAATATGCCGATGACCAGACACAGCAGTCCGGCGCCGACCACCAGTTCCACCAGTGTCATGCCTTCCCGGCCGCGCAGGATTGAGCGAATGCGTTTCATGCCGTCACTCTCCCTTCGCAAACCGGTAGAAGGGCACGGTTTTGCCGTCCTCGGTTTTGGCGTTTACGGTCTGCTTTTTTACCTTTACGTGGAAGGCGTCAATATCGGTATCTTCGCCGTTCGACGTCGTCACCTTAAAATTGTACGCGGCAGCTTCGCCGTCCGCGACTTCTGCATTCCCGCGCACGCTTTCCTGCAGTTCGGTCGTGTCCCTGCGGAGCTGCTCCGACTTGCGCTGCGCATTTGAGGCAAAGCCGACTGCGCCGTTCAGCGCGCCCAGCAGCAGCATGAACACCACCGTGGAAACCAGAATTTCCACCATGGATTCGCCCCGGCGGTCGCGCAGCACGCGAATCAGTCTATTCATCGGCTACACCTCCGGTTGTCCGGGCTGCCGGCTTGTGAATGGGTTCGTATCGGCTGTACGTCGGATTGTTGATATCATAGGTATAGCTGATCTCCACATGCTCTTTGCGGGCATCCTCGCCCTCGCCAATGACCTTGGGTTCTACCGGCTCCTCGCCGTTGGCACTTCGGCAAAAGCGGCCGTTTACCCAGTAGACCGGGAACTGTCCGCTGACGCCGTCTTCCCCTTTCCATGTGTAGATTGGCTGAAAACTGTCCTTTCGGCGGTATTCTGTGGTGTACATGTAGCTGTCCGCTCCCTTTTCCGCCTTAACGCCTACCCACACCTGATGTCTGTTAAAGGTTGTCTGCTCTGCCTTTTCGGTGCCTTTGTCCCGAGCATCGTATGCAAAGGTATCGCCTGTGATCGGGTCCTGCACATCGGTAACATCACGGAGCAGAATCGTAATCCTGCCGTAGTTATCCTCGGTCGAACCCGCATTATAGCAGGCAGTGGTTTCATCCGAACGGTCCGGATCGTAAATACCCAATCCCGTATCTTCCGCTAAAATGTTGTTCACTTCACGGTAGAAACAGCCTTCCGGCGCAAAATTGGTATCCAATTCCGGCTTTATTGTTTTGTATTCCTGCAGTTCGCTGTCCAGCACCTGTGCAAAGGACTGCGCCAGCTGATAACAGCGTTCCCTGCCGATCTTGCGGTTGGCCCGCGAGAGCAGCATGGATGAGGAATACACGATACTGAGCGAAAGCCCGATCAGGACGGCGACAGCACAAAGTGCTACGATCAGCGAAACACCGCTTCGCCTGCTGCGCCGCAGGGTGTTCCATCCCTGACGTATCCGCTTCATGTCTGCCGCCTCCCTTCATAGCTAAAATCTGCGCTCAGCAGGATCGGATTCCGTATAACGGTCGCTCTTGCTGTCCGCAATGACAGTTACCCTGCTGATCTGTATACCATTCGTCAGCTGCAGGGTCTGATTCTCGTGCGTTACCACGGAGAAAATGTTAGGCAGCTTCAAGGTAAATGTGCCGTCCTTCACCTGCAGCATGGTATCCGGCTGATAGCTGTAATAACGAATGCTGCCATTGGTAAGGCTGTATCTGCCGTTGACCGCACTACCCTGTTTTACAGTATACCAGTCATCCCCTGCAACTGCAAACGTATTTTGACCATTTATGATAATCTCCGGCAGGTTCCCGCTCATATCGACGGTAACAGTCGTGGAATTATCGTCCTTATCGGTCAATTCAATCCGATACCGGTCAGCCTCTGCCACCTCGTCCCACGAGAGCGCGGTAAGCTGTGCATCCCACTCTGCCGTGTTGATAAGACGATTCATCGGGCCATAGCTGACCGCAAGCGCCTCATTCACGTTTGCCAGCGACGCGCTCGGTGCTTCCAGCTTCACACGCGGGAATACCACATCGCCGCTCGATACCCAGGCCGAGCTTACCTGTCCGGCGGATTGCGAAATACGAGCCTCAAACCGTACAGAACAGCCTGCGTATTTCGTATCCAGATCGGTCAGGCTGCAGACGTAGCTGCCGCCGCTTTCGCTCATTGCAGAAACGGGGTAAGTCACCGTTGTGCCGTCCGTCCCGGTGATTTTTGCCCGCAGCAGATAGGTGCTGCCGCCGGGCGGTACGCTGGCCTCATTCTCCGGCGTAACGGTGACCTGCAGGCCGCCGCTTCGGAAGTCGGCCGCCGGAATCGGGTTGTTTGCTGTCGCATTCCAGTTGTACGACCACTTGACGCTCGGCGTATTCAGACGCATCGGCACGGTCATCGTGTACACGATACCGTTCGGGCTGTCCGCGTAGCCGGAATCATCAGCAGCCACAGCCACCAGATAGAGGTCGATGGTCTTGCCGGCGTAATCCTCCAGACTGCGGCTTACCGAGCAGGTGCCGCCCCTGACGGGCACAAGCGCACCCAGGGCCGCGGCCGTTTCGCCCTCCGGCTGCACATAAATCTGATAGCCTGCACAGCCGTTTTCGCTGCCGATGGCACTCCAGCCGATGGTGTATTCCAGCTCGTTGGTATCCGGGTTGATTACCAATGGCTGTCCCGGACGCTCGAGGCGCTGCTTGACAGCGTACTTCTTCGTCGTACTCAGGCCAACCTCGCCGTATTCCTGTCCCAGACGAGTAACGGTCAGCTCAACCTCGGCGTACTGCCAGTCGTCCGCGCTGATGGTGAACGATTTGGAAGTATTCGGATTCTCCTGCGTGCCATAAACCTCGTTGACCGGAATGCCGATTCTTGCGCCTGCCGCAGTAATGCCGGTCAGCTTGACGCTGTAGTGCGGCGCTGCAGTCCCCTGCCCAGGCTGCGTCCACGAGAACTGGTAGCTGATACTGCCGTTATCTTCCTGTATCAGTACCGGGCCCTTCAGCTCCGGTGCCGTCAGCGGCTTGATGTTCAGCGCCGCGGCTCTAATGTAGTTTGCAAAGTCAGTCGCATGGCCAAGAACATGGCTGTAAATGGTCTTGTCCTGCTGCTGAACGCCCTCCGCGCTGTAAGTCCGCAGCGTAACGGACGCATCGCCGGTCTGCTGGGTATCGCCATAGGTGTAAACCGGTCCCAGACCGGAGGCGGCGTACCATGCACGCACCCGACGATTTGTGACATTCTCCGCGAAATACTCCTTCGGCAGGTCGCGGAAGTTTGCCGTAACCGTGTTGCCCGCCGAGGTCAGCACATCCTCATACGCAAACACATACTCATTTGTGCCAACCGTGCCGAGCACCTCGATACGGTAAATCGGCGGTGTTTCCATCTGCGGCTCGTTGACCGTCAGTGCAGCCGTGACGGTGCAATCATCCACCGTACTGCCCGAGTACGATACCGACAGCTTGTTAATACTGCCGTCCGGCTTGTACTTCGGCGTGTCGGTCGGGATGGTATCCGTCACGGAGGCCGGCTGAATGCCGTTCGTAATGCCCGCCGCTGCCGTGACGATCAGCTCCTTCAAATCATCGCCGCTGATCTCGGCGGTATGGTTGTTCTGATCAATGGTCACGGTCTGCGAGCCAAGCCTGAAGGTGACCTTCCAGTTGCTGAAGACCGCATAATCCGCAAGGTTTTTCAGCGAGATCTGGTATTTAGCGCCATTGTTCCAATGGCTCACCAGTCGGATATTGACATCCGGTGTCGGCAGCACCGACACATTCTGCGTCGCCGCAGTTTTCCATGCAGAAGGCGCGGTATCCTCAAACAGACTGACAGCACGAACCGACAATGTAATAGTCTTGCCTGCTGTGTCTGCCGCAAGGCTTGCCGGCAGCTGGAATGTACCGGTGGTGATGCCGGAGCCGTACGCCTGTGTGCCGTTCAGCTTCGGGTCCCACTGTCCCTGTCCCTTTTGGTTCGGGATAAAGCGCAGATTGGACAGCACTTCCTTGCCATCAACGAGCACTGTACCCTCGTAGTACAGGGGACGGTCCGTATCCTCGATGGATACATCGAAACTGCCGTCTGTCTGCTGTTTCAAGTCAACCGTAAACGAGGTATCCAGCTTTTTGCTGTTTTGTCCGTGCTCCATGGTGCGGTATGCCTCACGAACATAATCGTCCATGATCTTTCCGCCTGACAGGTTGTTCAGTTTGCCGGTTTTCTGGCTAATGGCAGGCATTAGGCTGTTTGCATTCCATGTGCGTACCTGATCATAAGAATAATCCGGCGGCATTTCAAACAGGATTCGTCCGGTAATTTTTTCCGTACCATCATTGAATTTGCTGATCAGGATACCATTTTCAACCCTTGTATTAGAATCTGTCATGTTGTAATAAATGCCGCATTTTGTCCGGGCATCCTCATTTTGTGTCAAGTTCAAAGTCGGATCCAGACGCGGACCAACAATCGCCGCATAGAATTTTCTGCCAAACTCACCATATGCAGCCATGCGCGCATAACCACGCCGCGATTCACCTGCACCGTTGTTGCGCGCTTCGTCCGTTTTATAAGTAATGCCAGCTGTATTCCCGCTCTCTGTCAGCCCCCATGTATCAAAGAAATAATAGTTATTGCCCACCCGGTTTACATCCAGCCGCGTAGAACGGCCAGTCTGGAACGAAATAATGCCGTTATCCGACAAGATCGGCACAGAATAGCAATTCTGGATATAAGTATTCCGTGTCGCAGCCGAACCGTAGCGGTCACCGAAGATACCGGCGCGGAAGTTAGAACCCACCAGATCGTTCGTGTACGCATAGTTTCTGCATCGGTCAATATTCAGCACGATATTCGCCGTCGATGCCGTGATGGAAGCACCATTGTTCGATGTTGCGTTATCGACCGAGAAGAAGCCCACGATACCGGAAGCCATCGAGCCCGAATAAATTTTAACACCCGGTGCATTGAGGCAGTCCACTACATTGATATTGAACTGCTGTCCCATGGCGGCCGAACTTGCCGTATACGCCGTAATATTACCCAGAATGCCGGCACTGTCATTTGCACTTTGGCTCGTGTTGGTACCCCAGCGGCCATATATACTGCCATGGTTCTGGCAGCTCAGAATATTGAAATCCTGACCGGAGGCCGCATGATACAGCTGTGCCACGATACCGCCGGATGCACCGACCCAGTTGGCTGCATAAGTGGTCTGCAAATTGCCGTAATTGTAGCAATCCTCAACCGTGCCGCCGTTATTCGTCCACTGGCCGACAATGCCGCCCGAATAGTGCGACAGATAGCCGTAAACCGTGCCATAATTGATACAGTTCTCAATCGTCCAGTCGCTTGTGGTCTTGTTGGACTGCGTGCCGATGATACCGCCCGCAAAGCGGCTGGTATTCTGCTGTTTCAGCTGGCGGCCGACAAACGCGCGGTTGAGCAGGAACGACAGGTCCTTTTCGCTCTCGTTCATGCCGATAATACCGCCCGTACCGACACCGATGCCGTCCGACTTGTTGACCAGCAGCCATCTGCCGCTGACGCAGCGATTCAGCTCACCGGTCGGCGCGTTGTAGCCCGCCACGCCGCCGAGATTGCCGTTGCTCGATACAATGATCTGCATGGTTCGGCCGTTCTTCAGCGCCGCGCCGTCGTTGAACTTCATGTTCTCGACCTGTGCGCCATTCTGCCATGCCACCCAAGTAGTGTCCGCAGAAAGGTTCTGCTCCTTGGCATTCGCCAGCAGCTCGCTCACCTTGGTGACGTTTTCCATCAGCTTTTCGGTGCTCTTATCGCCGGACATGGTGATCGTGCCCTTGTTATAGCCGGTCACACCGCCGACCATGCCGTTTTTGACCGTGATCGTGCCGGTTCCGGTATTGTCTATGTAGCACTGCTCGATGATGCCGGTCGTATCATTCTTGCCTGCAATGCCGCCAATATGCGACGACAGGCGTTCCTTTTCTGCCGCCGAGCTGGTGGAGGTTGCGGTGTACACACCGTCCGCCGTCAGCGTCAGTCCGGAAACGGTGTTGCCCTGCAGCAGACCACCGTTCAGTCCGGCAATGCCGCCGTAGCAGTTGCCGACGGCGCTCTTGCCTTCGTCGATCGTGCCGGAGTAAGTGCATTCGGTTACCTTGCCGCTTGCATTATTCTGACCGACTACACCGCCGAGATAGGTATACTTCGTGAATTTCTCGAAATTCGAGGTGACCTTCACCTTGCTGACCGTACCGCCCGCTCGATTGATGCCGACTGCACCGCCGACCTGCAGCGTGCTTGCGGAAACGCTGTATGTCGGCTGCTGCGAAACCTCGGTTTCCGTGACCGTACCGCTGTTGTCTCCGACAACAGCACCCAGAATGAATGCACTGCCGGAAATCGTGATATGATCGCCGAGTACCGCTCCCTGAACCGTACCGCCCTTGTGGTTTACCGCACAGATCGCGCCTGCCGCAGTCTTGTTGCGGGTAATGAGCGTTACCCTGTTATCCGTGCTGCCGACGCTGCAGCTCCTGATCGTACCGTAGTTTTCGCTGGCAACGCCGCCTGCATAGCCGTCGTTACTGGTGACGCTGCCGTTGCCGATGCAGTTCTCGACCGTGCTGCTCGCGCTGTTCATGCCGACAATGCCGCCTGCCGCACCGACATTTGCGGTCACCTGACCGAGATTCTTCGCGTACCGCAGAACAGCCTTTGCGCCCTCCTGCGCGCCGACAACGCCGCCTGCACTGCCCGCCGCTGCGCGGACCTCTGCCGCCTGATTGGTCAGGCAGTTGATGCTCGTGCCGCCGAGTGTGCCGCGGTTGATGCCGGCAATACCGCCGACCATACTGCTGCCGCGCACGGTCAGCCTGTTATCCGCGGCAATGACATCGCCCTGTGCGCTGCCGCTTGCCGGACTGAGCGTGCCGGTTGCGGTGTTCACGCCGATCACGCCGCCGACACCGCTGCCGCTGCCGTTGACACGGCGCTTTCCTGCCGGTGTGCTCGAAAGCGTGATCGCACCACCGTTTTCGCCCGCGATACCGCCGACACGGCCTGCACCGCTGACATTGGCGCTGCTGGTATTGTTCTGTATCCTGCCGCCGCTGAGATTATAGCCGACGATACCGCCGACCGTGTTCCGTCCGGTGACGGTGCAGTTTTTCTCGGTCGTGCAGTTTTCAATCGTGCCCGCCGTCCTGCCGCCGACATTCAGACCCGCGATACCACCGATATAATCCTGCGTTGCGCTGCCCATGCTGCCGGAGAGCGTGCAGCCGCGGATGATGCCCTCGTTCAGACCGACCACGCCGCCCATGGCATTCAGACCGTTCATCGTGCCCTTGCTGGCACAGTGCTCTATCACATGATTCTCACCGTTGACGCCGATCACACCGCCGATGACGGAAACACGCAGCTCGCCGCCGCCCAGCTCATCGGAGAGCGCCTTCGCGGCATCCGTGTACCTCTGCGCCTGCAGATAGGACACCATATCCACACCGGTTTTCAGCTTGCTGTCCAGGAAGGTGTCCTCTGCCGGACGGTCAAAGCCGCCTGCGTTCAGGCAGTGCTCCACCTTCATTCGGGTCTGCGGCTCACAGCTGCCGATAATGCCGCCTGCATACGCATACGCACGGATGGTCATGTTGTTGGAAACCGCAGACAGCCTGCCTGCACTGTTGCCGTCCGCTGTGATGGTGATGGTATGCCTATTGGTAGAAGCCGTGACCGTTCCCGGCACATTGCTGTCGTTTGCCGCGATGCCCGGCAGAAGCGCATACAGCGTTCCGTCTTCCCGGTCTTTCTCCGTGTAGGTGCGCTGATAACCGATCAGGCCGCCGCAGTAGGCCTCGGCCGTGATGGTGCCCAGACTGTTATTGACCGTCAGGCCGTCCACCGTAATATCGCCGGTCGGGTTAACGACATTCGCGCCGATCGCGCCGCCGACATAATACCGGCCCTGCACACTGCTCGGCTTGATGGTCAGCTTCTTCTCGAGCAGCTTTGTCGAAGCATTCAGACCGACCAGACCGCCGACACAATCTCCGGTTGCGGCAACACGGCCGCCGATGAGCGTGTAATTGATGTCAATCGTGCCGTCCGTGTCGTTATAGCCGACCAAACCGCCGACATAGTGCCTGCCAACAACGATACCCGCCACACTCCGGTTGGAGACTGCGTTATCCTTGTCGCTGAAGGTGATCGTGCCGCTGTTGTAGCCGGTCAGACCGCCCGCATAGCTGCCGACAGCTCCCCAGTCCGTTACACGCCTGTAGATCGCATTATTGGTGTCCGAAACATAGCTTGCACAGTTTATGATGGCCGCATTGTTCTCATTTGCACCGCAAATACCGCCGATATACGCATTGTATCCCGCAGCGACACCTGTGTTGACGCAGTTTTTGATCGTCGAACCGCCTTTATTCTCACCGATGATGCCGCCGACATACGAATTGCCGATGACATAGCTTGCGTTAACGGTTGTTCTGGTGCCGTTTTCACTGAGCAGTGCCGTCTGCGTATCAGACTGATTCAGCGCACCGATGATGCCGCCGACATACTCGCTGCCGAGAACGTAGCCGTTTGCCTCGGTCTCGCAGTCATACAGCACACTTTGTTCGCCGTAGCCGACAATGCCGCCGACATATCTGCCGCGCAGCTTGTCTCTATCCTCCTGCTTATAGGTGTAGCCGTCCGCATATCCGGCACGGCTCCTGCATTCCGAAAGAGACACATGATGCGCGTAGCCGACAATGCCGCCGATATAATGTCCTGCCAGCGAATCATTGTCCGCGGCTGTGCTGCTGAGAATCAGGCCCTCATTTTGGCAGTCAGCCATATCTTTTCCCGTAGCCTGATTCTTGCCGGAAAAATAGCCTGCAATGCCGCCAACCGAACGATTGCCCGTTACAGCGGCGCTGTTGGTCAGGGTCTTGACTGCGGCACCGTTTGTTGTCAGGCTGCCCGCAATACCGCCGATACCGCGCGCAGTATCGCCGGTCGGCAGCGTACCGGTCACGGTACCCGATGCAGACAGCTTGGTTACCGACTTAGAATCGCCGACCTCAATCACACCGGCCACACCGCCGATGCCCTGCGCCTGTGCCGAAGTCAGCGCAGCCTTCACCCTGGCTTGGGTGCCGTCCACGTTATCGCCCTTCAAAGAGCCATTGCTGTAACCGCAGACTGCGCCGACACCCTTGAGCTTACCCGAGGCAATCTCCACCTGCGGATTGAGCAGGCGCAGATTATAGATCGTGCCTGCGTTTTTCCGGAACAGACCAAGATACTCTGCGTCATCGGCAATCGAGGTCTCATCCAGCTTGAGATTACTGATGACATTCCCGCCGGTAAACACGCCGGCAATGCGGTTCAGCAGACCGCCTGTGCCGTCCAGTGTCTGATTGCTGCGCAGCGCAGGGATACTCGGGAAACCGATATCCTTGCCGGCGGAGACCGAAAGCGCGCCGCGGGCTACCGTACCGTAAACCTTTACACTGTCGCTCGTCCAGTCCAGCGAACGTGCGGTAACGGCAAATACCGCCGCCGTATTCATATAACGGATATTGGACAGATGACGGAAGGTTTCGATCTCGCACCGGCTGTTATTCGACCGGGTGCCGTCACCGAAAAGCGTGTTCGCCTTATTGGATTCGATAGCGTCACTCTTTTGATACTCCTCACCGCCGGTGTTTTCTGCGTTCGGGTCCGGAAATACCTGCACAGCTGCGTAAACATTCAGCGGGTTTTTCAGTTTGCCGCCGAAGCGCGTGATGCTGGTATCGCTGCTCTGCCGGAAGGCTGCTTTGTTATCAGCAGACAGCTTATCCAGCTGGTCGTACAGCTTCGCATTCATCATACCGTCCAGCACAAGTGTTGCCCGCTTGTTGGTACGGTCGTATTCCACAGGGAAGGTATAATCCTTCGTCGCATTGTCCTCGGTCGTAACCGCAACCGACTGCGAACCTGTTTTCAAATTCCTGCCCGGAATATTGATCGACAGGAGCTGTGCTTTATCCTCACTGCTGTACAGCTTGACCTCGTAATAAACCTTATCCAGATCCTGATCCTTCACATTGCTCGACCAGTTCAGCGACAGGGTTTCACCATTTACCAGATTGATCGAGGTGATCTTCAGCTTAGTCGCATCCAGACTGACAGCATTGACTGCATCCTGAACCGAGTAATAGCCCAGCCGTTCTTCCCGGCGCGTATCGCGGTCGCGCTTGCTGTAATCAATATCCAGCCAGCTGCCGGACATATCCGCCGGTTTGCTGTCCTCATTCGATCCGTAGTACAGTCCCTTGCAGTTTGTGCCGTAGAAAACCGAATAAACCTGACCGCTTTCCACATCGATTTCGATGCAGATTACAGCATTCAGCACACTTTTATCGTAGGTATCCTGCGAAAGAAGCGCACCGACGAGCGCACCGTCACCCGACAGCTCGCCTTCTGCGTATTCGCCTGCATCCAGACGAATGCCGTAAATACGACCGACCAGCTTTTTCCGGTCCTCATCCGACTCATCAAACGACTGATTCAGCACGCCTTCCTTCTTCACCTTGCTGCAGAATGACTCCCATTCACCGCCGGTACGAAGGTAGGTCAGCTCGGATTCTGCCGACAGATACATGGTCTTAGCGTACGATTCATTCTTTCGGAACTGTGACAGATGGATATACCCCAGAAGGCTCGGTACAGCGATGGCAAACAGAATGCTCAGAATGACCAGCGTAACCACCAGCTCTACAAGAGTAAAGCCGCCTTTTCCGCACTTTTTGCGCTGCTGTGTCATATTCGCTGCCTCCTTCCCTTTGGATACAAGATAAACGGGTATACTGCCCAAATTTAGTCGTTTTATATTTTACCAACTCCTATGTTTTCTGTCAAGTATTGACACCGTTCAACTGCAATCTCCGCTGTTTTCGCTTATTTTCTCTGATATTTACCATGATTTTCATGCCACAAAAAAGGCTGCCGAAGCGAGCTTCGGCAGCCTTCTGCAATCTTTACGATTTCTGAATTAGAGGAAGATGTACTTGAGTACGAACAGTACTGCCAGAACGTACATCAGCGGAGCAACCTTCTTGCCCTTGCCGGCTGCAACATTCAGCAGAACGTAGGAGATAACGCCCAGAGAGATACCCTCGGAGATGCTGTAGAACAGCGGCATAGCGATGATGGCGAGATAAGCCGGGATGGACTCGGTCAGGTTGTCCAGATCGAAGTTGATCTCGGTTACGGTGCCTACCATCAGGAAGCCGACCATGATCAGCGCCGGAGCGGTTGCGAAGGACGGGATGGCGGTGAAGATCGGTGCAAACAGCGTGGATACAAGGAACAGGATGCCGGTAACCAGAGCGGTCAGGCCGGTACGGCCGCCGACTGCAACGCCGGATGCGGACTCAACAAAGGTGGTGGTGGTGGAAGTACCCAGAATTGCACCTGCGGAAGTTGCAATCGAGTCTGCCAGCAGAGCGGGCTTGATGCCCGGCAGCTTGCCGTCCTTATCGAGCATCTTCGCCTTGGTGGCAACACCGATCAGCGTGCCCAGAGTATCGAAAATATCAACGAACAGGAACGAGAAGATGACAACGATGAAGTTTACGATGCCGACTGCGCTGAAATCCACGTTGAAGCACTGGCCGAAGGTCAGACCCAGCTTGGAGAAGTCGGTCATGCCCCAGCTCGGGAACAGGGAATAGAAGCCTGCGTCCGGCGTCGGAACGTAAAGGCCGGTCACCTGGCAGAGCATGCCGAGGATCCAGGTCAGCAGAATGCCGTACAGGATGGCGCCCTTCATCTTGCGGGTGTAAAATACTGCGGTGAAGAACAGACCGATCAGCGTCAGCAGTGCACAGATGCCTGCGGTGTGGAAATTCTCCGGGAAGCTGATGATGCCGACCAGCGTAGCGGAGTCTACGCACAGACCGGAGTTCTGCAGGCCGATGAAGGCAATGAACAGACCGATACCAACCGAAACACCCTTTTTGAGCGTCAGCGGAATGGCATTGAAGATGGCCTCACGCACATTGGTCAGCGACAGGACGATGAAGAGCAGGCCCTCAATGAATACGGCCAGCAGCGCAACCTGCCAGCTGTAGCCATAGCCTGCAACAACGGTGTACGCCATGAAGGCGTTCAGACCCATGCCGGCAGAGAGCGCGAACGGCAGGTTTGCCATAAACGCCATGCACAGCGTGCCCAGGCAGGATGCCAGGGCGGTTGCCAGCAATACCGCGGTGGTATCCATACCGGTGGAGCCGAGTACGCTCGGGTTTACGGCAAGGATGTACGCCATGGTCATAAAGGTAGTGATACCGGCCATGACCTCGGTCTTGACTGTGGTTTTGTGTTCCGATAGCTTGAAAACACGTTCAAACATCGAATAACCCCCTTTTTAATTTTCAGGCTTTCGCCTTGATTACTGTGAAATGTCTTGGGCAACACCGCAAAATTCACTTGCAAATCACTCTTGTTCAATTATGCGGTATTTCCCTTGCTTACTTCCCCTCGTAAGCGACAACCGTCTCCGCCGGACAGGTTTTGATGCGGTCGCGTCCGTGCAGACCCTTGAGCTCCAGCAGGCAGACAACCTTGACGACCTTTGCGCCGAGCTGCTCCAACAGGTGGACAGCCGCCTCAAGCGTACCGCCGGTAGCGATCAGGTCATCGACAACGACGATCTTCATCCCCGGCTTGATGTCATCGCGGTGTACCTCGATGGTCTCCATGCCGTACTCCAGCTCGTAGGACATGCGGGACGTTGCACGCGGCAGCTTGCCCTGCTTGCGGATTGGAATGAATGCCTTATGCAGATTATACGCCATCGGTGCACCGAACAGGAATCCGCGGGATTCCAGACCGGCGATCGCGTCAAACTCTACGCCGTCCAGCAGCGCAGTCATCTCGTCCACCGCCAGATGGAAGCCGTCCGCGTCACCGAGCACGGTGGTAATATCGCGGAAGATGATGCCTTCCTTCGGAAAATCCGGAATGCTGGTGATATACTGCTCAACCTTACTCATGAAACCTCAATTTCCTCCTTATCCCTGCCGCCCGGCAGAGAATCAATTATGCTGTTTTGTCATTTGGCAAGCAAAACAGCAATACACTTTATATATTATCAAATCGTGTCGTTTGTGACAAGAGATTGATTGTACGAAATGTAGATTTTTATCATGAAGATTATTGCCGCTATACAAATCCTCATCAAATTGTTCACTATCGGATATGGAACGGGCGCTGTCCGGACGACTGAGCGGTTCACCGCACCCGCGGCGGCGGGCAAGAGGGCAGACACCTGCGGTTTCTACCCTCTTAACTCCCGTTTCCCTTTGTTTCCGAATCCGGCGCAGACCAGAGACCGGCGACCGCTTCGAAAAGGAGAACGGCAGAGGATTCTTTCTACCGTAGGAGCGCACAATGTGCGCCCATTTCTCTATCTCTACGCAGTGTCAGATTTCGTTCTGCTACACAGGCGGGTTCATCTACGCAGGCGCGACATAACAGTGTCGCGCAACTCGTTGGTAGGTGGCTGCGGACGGCACCTGCAGGCTACAATTATCAATAAACTTTACCGTAGGGTGCGACGACCTCGGCGCACCGTATCTAACGATTGATACACGTTACCCCGTAGGGGAGCACATTGTGCTCCCGCGCAACGTCAAATCAAACGGTTCTTGAACGTTTCTTGCGCAGACTCCAGTCGCGCTGCGGGCGCACACTGTGCGCCCCTACGATTAAGCATGTGCAGATGGTTTACAAATGGTGCGCCGAGTCGTCGCACCCTACGGTTTACATTTATGATGAAATATAATGACATGAAGAAGGGTAAAACATTACGTTCTCTTCACGCTAATTTTCCATTCTCCATTCTCAATTTTCCATTTCTCTCCTCATCCAGCTCATTAGCATTCCAACGATATAGACCTGCTGCTCCGCCGAAAGCGGCACGCCCTGCGGGATGCCATGCCATTTCGCCAGACAGCCGCGGCAGCAGCAGGCGGTAGCGTGCTGCGCGATGAACACCGGATGCCCGCGCATGGGTGTCTGCTTGCCGTCGTTTTTCGGTTCGGCCGGTGCAAGCCGCCTGGAGACGAAATCTGCCGCGTGGTCGGCGATCGTATTCCATCCTTTCTCGTGGATATACTGCTTGTCCTGCGCCTTTAAGTGAAATCGGCTGCGGAAATTCGAGCGCAAAAGCCGCACGAGCATCTGCGCATAGGTTTCCTGCCGCTGTTTGTCTGTCATTGTGCTCACCTCTTTTTATAGTATACTCCGATCGACTTTTTTACGCAATCCGGATAGAACATTTGTTTTCTTTTCCCGAATATGATATACTATCTCTGCATTTGATTTTCTGTATCTTCAAACGAAACGAGGAAACCTATGGAACCGACCAAATTTGATATGAAATATGCCGCTGTCCGGCGTGCGATCATCGAACAGCGCTTTTCCAAGTTAAACGACAAGCAGCGCGAGGCTGTCTATCAGACCGAGGGTCCGCTGCTCATCCTGGCGGGTGCAGGCAGCGGCAAGACGACCGTGCTCATCAACCGCATCATCAACATTCTCAAGTTCGGTGACGGACTGGAAAGTGAACTTGCGCCCGACTGGGCGACCGAGGACGATCTTCTGTTCCTGACCGAATACCTGACCGATCCTAAACCGGAGAACCGCGCCCGCGCGGAGCACCTGTGCGCGATGAATCCCGCCCGCCCGTGGCAGGTGATTGCGATCACGTTCACCAACAAGGCCGCGCGTGAGCTGCGCGAGCGTCTGGAATTTGCCCTCGGTGACGAGGAAGCCGCGTCCGCTGTCTGGGCGTACACCTTCCACACAGCCTGCCTGCGCATCCTGCGCAAGCATGTTGATCTGCTCGGCTTTGAGAGCGCGTTCACCATCTACGATGAGGACGACAAGAAGCGCGTCATTCTCAACGTAATGAAAAAGCTCGATCTCGATCCCAAGAATTTTGATCCGCGAACCGTGATGGGCATGATCTCCCGCGCGAAGGACAAGCTGATGACCCCGCGTCAGTTCAGCGCGGATGCCGCCGGTGACTACTTCCGTGAAAAGGTCGCAGACGTCTACCGCGATTACGAAAAGGCCATGAAAAAGGCCTGTGCGCTGGATTTCGACGACATTATCATGAAAACCGTGCTGCTGCTGCAGAACAATCCCGAGGTGCTGGAATACTATCAGCGCCAGTTCCGCTATGTTCTCGTGGACGAGTATCAGGATACCAACTACGCGCAGTATGTGCTCACCAGCCTGCTGGCAGGTTATTATGAGAACATCTGCGTTGTCGGTGATGACGACCAGAGTATCTACAAGTTCCGCGGTGCAACGATCACGAATATTCTGGAGTTTGAAAAGCAGTTCAAGGACGCGAAAACCATCCGTCTGGAACAGAATTACCGCTCAACCGGCAACATTCTGAATGCCGCAAACGAGGTTATCCGCAACAACGTCGGCCGCAAGGGCAAGGAGCTGTGGACCGACCACGGTGACGGTGCGAAAATCCGTCTGCATCGCTCGGACAGCCAGGAGGGCGAGGCTGCCTACATCGCGGACACCATCCGCGAGGGCGTGGAGCAGGGCCGAAAATGGGGAGATTTCGCCGTTCTGTACCGCAATAACGTCCTGTCGGATAACATTGCCGCAGCATTCATCCGCGCGGGCATTCCGTACCGCGTGTACAAGGGCCGCGACTTCTTCTCGCGCGCCGAGGTTAAGGACATGTTCGCCTACCTGTGGGTGATCGAAAATCCGGCGGACGAGCTGCGTCTGCGCCGTATTATCAACACGCCTGCCCGCAAGATTGGCGATAAATCGGTCGAAACCGCCATGCAGCTTGCCGTCGAGTATGGCACGACGCTGTATAATGTGGTATGCCATGCCTCTCAGTACCCTGCCCTGTCGCGCGGCGCGGCTGCGATGGAGAAATTCGGCGAAATGATCGAAAATCTGCGCAAACTGCGGGAATTTGTTTCGCTTTCCGAGCTATACGATGAACTCATGGACAAAAGCGGCTACATCCGTGCGCTGCAGCTAAAGGGCGGCGCAGAAGAGGAAAGCCGCATTGAGCACATCGAGGAGTTAAAATCCTACATTGTCGATTACGAGGACAAGACCGAAACGCCGTCGCTCGGCGATTTTCTCGAGAACATGGCGCTGTACACGGATGCCGACCAGTCCGGCGAGGACGATGACGCGGTTATCATGATGACCATGCATGCCGCCAAGGGTCTGGAATTCCCTGTCGTATTCCTCGCGGGCATGGAAGACGGGCTGTTCCCCGGCTTCCGTGCAATGGAGAAGGACGAGGACATGGAGGAGGAACGCCGCCTGTGCTACGTTGCCGTCACCCGCGCGAAGGAGCAGCTGTATCTCACCTGCGCGGAGCGCCGCCTGCTGTACGGCCGCACGCAGTATTCGCATCCGTCGCGCTTTGTTGATGAGATGCCGGAGGAGCTGCTTGAGAGCAATATCACTGAGAGCCGCCGGTTCTCGAACGCGACTGCACCTGATCCGACACTTTCGCGTCCGCAGGTGGCTCGCGCGCGGTACGTTTCCGCTGCAAATACTGCGCCGAGCGCGTCGCTGGCCTCGGCAGCTAAAAGCAAGCCGCTGCCGAATTTTGCCGCAGGCGACCGCGTGTTCCATAAGGCCTTCGGCGATGGACTGATCGTGTCGGTAAAGCCGATGGGCGGCGATGCCCTGCTCGAAATTGC